>OGDF01000990.1_pt1 | contig 43478 bp, 45 predicted proteins | sample 1570141 | NCBI WGS metagenome assembly OGDF01 (sample SAMEA4370581, study PRJEB24528) | human gut metagenome
AACTAAAAAATAGTGTTAGTGATTTTTACTCACCAACACTATTTATTATAGAACCGTATTAGCTATTACGATAACTATTTTTTCTTTTTCTTTATAAATTTCCAAACTAACTTCTTTCTTATTACTTTCTTTTGCTGCTTGAATGGCATTATCTAAATATACACCTATTATACTATATAATTCGTCTTTTTGCTTTGATGATAATTTGTTTAATTTTAATTTATCAATATCTTTACTTATAGAAATATTTGTATTAATTTTTAATGAATTTGCCTCAATTAACTTGTAATTAATTAAGCCTTTTAATCCTGATAGTGGTAAATAATTCAAATCTCCAATCCATTCATATTTAAAACCAACTTTTTTATCTAATAATCCATCTACGTAGTCTACTAATTCTTGTGAAGAATTATCATCTAACAAACTTCTAATTACTAGTAATTGGTTTTTCTGTTCATGAGAAATAACTCTATAATCTTCTAACAATCCATTTGTGATATCAGAATATGCTACTAATTTTTGATACATTGAAGTAGTTTTTTGAATATCTGCTCTTTGTTTTAACATCAAAAATCCAAACATAATAAAACATAATAACAATATCATTGTAAATAGAAAATCTAAATTGAAGTTCCATCGTGAAAGTGGTATTTTAAAAACTAATAATGCTATAGTAATTAGCAATAATAAAACTATAAAAATCTCAGTTTTAATATTTGTATCACTATTTTTAATTAAATTAATCAATTTTCCTTTATATATTAGTATAATTCGATAAGATATCATTGTTATAATTGCATTAATTACAATTGTATTCTTTAAAAATTCCATTGAATTATAATTTGTGAAGTATAAAACTACGCTTATTATTAATGCAACAAAAGCTTCTGCAATAAATAATGATAAGTATGAGATTAAACTTCCAACTATTATTTGATAGTTACTTTTTGAAAATAGCAAAGTATTAAACAAGTAGATTGTAATATATATAAAAATTATTTTTAACATTCCTGTAATAATACTTTGATCTAATATATTTATGGTTGCTGTTATTATTGAAAAAAATAGAATAACGCTAATAATTTTAAAAATTTGTTTGCGATAGTTTTGTTCAAATAATATTTCTCCAATAAAATAAAAAATTGTCCACATTATTATACCACCAACATATAACTCTAAAAACTTCATCTTACACCATCCTTTATTACTACACCTTTTTTACTTAATAATGCTTTTAATTCATTTTTCTTTTCTCTAGATAGTAATGATATTATCTCAGTATGTCCAAAATGAATGATGCATTCTCTTAATTCCACACTTGTAATCTTATCTACATTTACAATACAACTTCTGTGTGTTTTAAAGAATCTTTCATCTTGACTTAAGTCCTTTTCAATTTTACTAATTGTTTGTTTGATAATATATCTATCATGCCTTGTAACTACAGTTGAATATAAATCATCTACATTCTTTTCGATAAATAAAATATCATCAAATGGTATTTGTACTAATTCACCATTGTATTGAAAATTCAAAGAATGTTGATTATCGACAATTTCTAAAGCTACTAGTAAAGCTGATTTTAAATTTTCTTCACAATTATAAAACTTAGAAATAAAGTCTAGCATTAACATTCTACTAGTAAAAGTGGCATTTTTTAAGTGTTCATGCGTTGTTACTACAATCATAGGACTACTCCAATCACCACTATTTCTTATTTCACGTGCTAAATCTAGTCCTGACTTATCTGGTACTTCAATATCAAAAATAAATATTTTCTTTCCAATAAGTTTTTTTAGATTCGTAATAATACCAGATTCATACTTATCATACTCTATGATCTTATAAGCAATCTTTTTACTACCTAATAATCTTAAAATAACTGAGATATATTTTTCTCTAAACTTTTTTTCATCTTCATAAATAATAAAATTTAACATAGACTCCTCCTAATTAGAAAAAAGTAGTATATTGGGTACTACTTCTTTTTCCTTTTATGTATTTTATTTTTTATATCTTTTAGCTTTGGTGGTTTTTTTTCAGTAATAATATTAGTATAACAAACAAACCATACTACAATTACTGTGAGAATAACATAAATTACTTTGGCAGCCAATGGGTCCTTTAACACATAGAAAATTGAAGTGAGTGCAAATAGTATATTAATTAAATAAACAATTAAAACAGTTGCTCTGTGTGAAAAATTCATACCTAATATTTGATGATGGATATGTGATTTATCAGCACTAAATATTGGTTGACCCTTTAATGTTCTTCTTATAATTGCAAATAGAGTATCTAGAATTGGTAATCCTAGAATTGCTAGTGGTACAAATAGTGATGTAAGAGCTGTCCCTTTAAAACCTAATAAACAAATAATGGAAATCATAAATCCCATAAACATACTGCACTGTCCGGCAAAGATTTTAGCTGGATAAAAATTATGAACTAAGAAACCAAGTGTTGCACCTAACATTAATAAAGTTAAAGTCATTTCCAAAGTTCCAAGTCTTCCTTGATAAAAACAAATAATCGCAGTAGTAATATAAAAAATAGAAGTTACTCCACCACTTAAGCCATCTAAACCATCTGTAAAATTGATAATATTAATACAACCAATTATAAATAATATCGTCATTAATTTTGAAAAAATACCAAATTCAATATGAAGTCCAAACGCCGTTATATCTGTTAAAACAATACCACCATAAAATACAATAACTGATGCAGCTAAAAATTGAGCTATTAATTGGCGTGATGCCCTTAAATCATTAATATCATCTATCATTCCTGTTAAAATAATAATAAAACTTCCTATTAAAATAGCATTCATTTTAATACTGTGTTGGCCAAATAACATATAACCAAATAAAAAGGCTAAAAAGATACCAACACCACCTAATTTAGGAATTGGTTTTTTATGAATATGTCTATTACCTTCATCTTGTCTTGGAATATCAATGGCCCCTATATGATGCGCTATTTTTTTCATAATAGGCATAATTAAGGCACTAACAATAAAAGTAATAAAAACCATTTTGAAAGAAGTTATCATTTCACTTTCAAACATACTTCCACCTCATTATTCACATTATACCATATTTTTTTCTATCACAAAATAAAAAGACCATTATTTTTGGTCTAATTATCAATTAAATATAGGTTATCTAATAAAATACCCGTACCCTCTGCTACATTGGTAAGAGGATTATCAGAAATAAATACTGGTACTTTTAATTCTTTTCTAAGTTTTTCTACTAAACCATCTATTAAAGCACCACCACCAGTTAAGATAATTCCTTTGTCTGAAATATCAGCTGCTAATTCTGGGGGTGTTTTTTCTAATACTAATTTTACGGCTTCTACTATTTTTTTCACATCATCTTTTAAAGCTTCTATTATATCATCACTTACCACTGTGATCGTTTCAGGTAAACCAGTTGTAGCACCCCTTCCTGTTATTTCAATACTTGTTTTTTTACTACTCTTTAATACTGTTCCAATACTTTTTTTAATATCTTCACTAGTTTTTTCACCAATAATTAGCTTGTACTTATTCTTAATAAAATTCATAATATCTTCATCAAAGGTGTTTCCAGCTATTCTTAATGAATCACTTGTTACAATACCTCCTAAAGATAAAACAGCGATATCTGTTGTTCCACCACCAATATCAATTACCATACTACCAGATGGTTTAGAAATATCAATACCGGCTCCTACAGCAGCTACTTTGGGTTCTTCTTCTAAAAATACCTTTTTTGCTCCCATGCGTTCTGCTATTTCACGGATTGCGTTTTTTTCTACTCCGGTGATATTGGAAGGACAGCAAATTAAAATACGAGGTTTTCTTAAAATATTTTTTCCTACTGCCTTTTTCACAAAGCGTTTTAGCATTTCTTCTGTAGTTTCAAAATCAGCTATCACACCATCTTTCATTGGCTTAATGGCTTTTACTTTTCCAGGAGTTCTGCCTAACATTTCTTTTGCTTCTTTTCCTACTGCTAAAACCTTTTTTGTACTAGTATCAATACTAACTACACTTGGTTCATTTAAAACGATACCCCTACCCTTTATATAAATTAGAATATTGGTAGTACCAAGGTCAATCCCAATATCACGCATATTATCACCTTCTAGCTCTTTCTTTCTCTTAAATATTTTATTCTAGTGGACTCTCCTCCTAATATATGTCTTGTCCTTATGTGTTCAGAAAAAATATCTTGAATTATTTTAAATTTCGTAAAATCTAACTCCTTTAATCTTTCTTTGATATCTTTATGAACAGTGCTTTTACTAACTCTAAATTTAGAAGCAACTTTTCTAATTGTTTCTTTTGTTTCAATCATATAGTCTGCTTCTTCTTCTACCCTTTTTATTATTTGTTTATTCACTTTCATCACCTAATAAATTATATTGGTGACTTTTTCCTTTATGCTAGATTAAAACTCTCCTACAGTTTTATCATAATAGTTTTCAGGGTCTGCTATTGTTCCATTTACATATAATTCAAAATGTAAATTGTTTACGGAATCTGTAATTAAATCACATTTTCCACTTTTACCAATAATTTGACCTGCTTCTACCTTATCTCCTTTTTTGACATTTGTTTCACCTAGACTTTGATAAACACTTATTATATTGTTTTCATGTCTTATTGTTACACTTTTTCCAAGAAGCTCTTTCTCTTCTACTTCTATTACTTCACCTTTCATGATACTTATTACATCAAAACTATTATCGGATTTGTAGTTAATACCTGTGTTTTGAATATAAGTATTTTCATGGTAAAGAATAGATGACTGTTGTTCTTCTTCTGATGATTGGTAGTCATAGTAATTATTAGCAATTACGACATTTCCATCTGTATAAGGTCTTCTTACCTTTTCTACTGTATTTATAACTGGTACATATTCATCTAGAATAGCACTACTAACATAGGTTAAATTTTCTTTTTCTTGGGTAACATCAATAGATAAAAATAAACCTATCATAATAGCTAGAGAAAATGTTAAATACAGTGTTGGAATTACAAATGGTTTCAAAACTAATTTCTTTTTCATTTTTTTCACCTCATTAAGAGTGTTACCAAAATGAAAATTTTTATACAAAATTAAATAAATTTTGTAGCTTCAAATAAATTATAAAAGAAAGAAGTTAATAGTTCTATCATGCATAAAGCTAGAATAAAATAAAAGATTCTAGCTTGTACGACTTTATTTTTTTTAAATATTTGATTAATATTAATAGAATCAAAAGAGTAAATTACTAAGATTGTGGAAAAAAGATATAAAAAGAATTTGGCACTCATTATTTTTTCTCCTCATATTTCGTAATTTTATCAATTCTTCTTTGAAAGCGTTCTTCCTTTTGATACTTTGTATTTAAGAACACATCAATAATGTCTTTTGCTTCAAAAAGATGCATTTTTTCATTTAAAGCAATGATATTTGCATCATTATCTAAACGACATAGTCTTGCTTCTCTTACATTGTTTACTTTAGCACATCTTACTTTTTTTACTTTGTTACAAGCAATACTAATACCGATACCACTTCCACAAATAGCGATTCCATAATCTACAACTTTATCTCTTACTTTTTCCCCTAATAGAATTCCATAATCAGGGTAATCCACAGATTCTGTTGATAAAGTTCCATAATCTTCTACTTCATAACCTTTTTTCAACAAGTATGGGATTAATTTTGTTTTTAATTTGTAACCACGATGGTCATTTGCGATTCCTATTTTCATATATTCACCTCTATCATAGAAAATTATATCATATAATTCACAGTAATTGTGGAAAAAGCAAATTCATCTTTTTTAAAATGGATCATTAGGGTTCATATTGATTGCTTCTTGATTTAACATTTCTAATTGTTTACTAGTTAAATATTCTTTTTTCACAACAGCATTCATTACAAATTCATCAAAATAGTTATCATTCATAATAAAATAACCTTTATTATCTTTGTCACCCCAACTATTTTCTACTTTCCAACGAATAATTTTATCATCAACAATATGCACTCCTACAAAACTCATGGCATGCGCTAGTGTTATTGCATGAAGGTTTAAGTTTTCTTCTTGTGTTAGTCTTTCATAATTAAAAACTTCTTCATAGTTATAAGAATTCATATCTAAGATTCCATTTTCTTGATTACGCATTTTCTTTACTTCTGCACCAAACCAAACAGGAATACCATCTTTTAACTCAGAAACAATTAGATTTTTAAACTCCGTTAATGGTAGATTTAAAAATTTAACGGTACTAGTAGCCAAAATATTTCTAGAATACTGTTTTTGATAGATTTTATAGTATTCTTTATTATACATTTTCATGCTACCAACCGATACAAAATCATCTAAATTTAATGATGAATAACGGTGATAGAATTCTTGTGGCGTTAGTTTTTTAGTAATTAAAATATTATCTTTATTTCGATACTCAAAATTAATTTCTAATGGTGGTTCTCCTAACATTTTCGCTAATATGATATAGTTTTCAGATACCATTTTTTCTATCATTTTTTCTAAATAATCTTTTGTTTTTCCCTCTTTTTTAGCTGTTATTAGTTTAGAAATATCTTTCTTTATTTTTTCATCATATACTATCATCAAACTACTGCTATCTTCACTCGTTACATTTTCTCTCATATAAGTAGAAGGTACGATTCCATATTTTTTAACTAATTCTCTAAAAAATTCAAAATAACCTCCTTCTTCTAAATTTCCAATTTTTAATTCATTGATAGTATCGTAGTTTACATCTTCTAGTGAAATAATGTTTTCATAGATTGTGTTGGATTTTTCTAACTTATCAAAAAAAGTTAAATAGTTTACTGATAGGTCAATATCTTCTACTTTTATGTTTAAGTTTTTGGCAATATCATGTTTTAACATGTTCATACCAGCAAATGCCCAACAACGACCACTCTTTTTTTGATCCATTCTTTTACTATCTGGTAATTCAATACTAAATACATTTTGATTGGTAGTTAAAACACTCGGATTAAAACAGGTATTATTAATACCATTTGTAGTAATAGCATTAGAAATAATCTTATTCCATTTATTACTATTAAACTCCTCATTATATTTTTTAATTTTTTCTAATGTAATTTCTTTCATAATTATCCACCAATTTTATTATACCCAATTTTAGCAAAATAAAAAGATAAAACTAAATAGCTTTATCTTACTTATCAAAACCATATTTTTGATTGAATTTTTCTACACGTCCAGTCTTAGATGCTCTTGATTGTTTTCCAGTATAGAATGGATGACATTTAGAACAAACTTCTACATGAATTTCTTCTTTTGTAGACATTACTTTAAATGTTTCTCCACAAGCACATTTTACAGTTGCTTCTTTCATTTCTGGATGAATTCCCTTTTTCATAATTATCTCCTTTCGTATCTAGATTATATCTAGAATATTCTAGAGCCTTTTCTTCGCCATGGCAGTTATATGTATGCCATAGTAATTAAATGCGTTTTTATTATAGCAGTAATTCTTATACTTTTCAAGATATTTTTTCTTTATTTTCCACGGTAGAAGGAGTATATTTGGTTAGCCATTTCTTGATAGCCATCTAAGTTTGGATGAATATCAGCTGGATTTGGTAAAAAGTTTGTGTTTTTTTTGAATAATTGGTACATAGAAAGATAACGGCAATTGTTTTTGTTAGCTATTTTATTGTATTCATCATCAATGTAGGCAAATAATTCATCTAAATCGTTTCCACTTGTATTAAATAAAAAAGGAATTGGATTATAATAGCCAACGATTATGATATCATCTTTGGCATATTTTCTAACTTCTTTTATACATTTTTCAATGTCTGGTAATACTTCTGTTACTTTATTTTTAAGTCCAATTATATTAGATACATCTAAACTTTTTAAATCTATTTTATGTAGAAAATCATTAGCTCCAATTGAAATTGTGACTAAGTTTGACTCTCTTAAATCTTTTTTTAAGTTATTATTTGTTTGTAGATTTCTGATAATATCTTCTGTTACATATCCACTTTTCGTATATTTTTTGGTGTAATAAGATAATTTATGATCTTTTTGAAGTAATTCAGCTAAGTAATCTGTATAACTATAGCCTACTTCTCCATAAGGATTCATTCCTTCAGCAACAGAATCTCCTAACGCAATATAATTAATTTTATCTGTTTTAAAGAAATGGTAAATTCCATAAACTGATAATAGTAATAATATTAGGATTAAATATTTTATTAATTTTTTCTTTTTCATAAAACCTCCAAATAAAAAGAATAGTTACCTATTCTTAGTTTATTTCATTTTAGATGATTTTAGACTTTTTTTATTTTATCTTCTTTAATAGATAATACTTCTTCAAAGAAAGATATAAGTTTAGAAATATCTTGCTTACTAAAGTATTCCTCTAAGGAAATATAGACAGTTTCTTTAAAATATAGGAGTAATTTGTAAATATATAATTCATCTCTTAATGGAACTGTTGGATTTTTATAAATACTCTTAACTGTTTTTATTTCGTCTATGTATGTAAAAGCGTTTCGATCATATGATAACGGAATCATTTCTTGTAATAGCTTACTTCTTTCATTTTTACTTAAATTTTCCATTAATTCTTTAGTGGTATTCTTGATAAGCGAAGCAGATTCTTTTACATCTTGCTGTAAAAATTCTAAGAAAGCTGCATTATATTTATTTAATACTTTTATATATACTCCATTTTCATAATCAGTAACTGTTGTAAGCTCTATTTGTGATAGTTCTTCTATTTTGAAAACAATATCAAAAATTTTAATCATATCTTCATACTTTTTTTGAAGATTATTTAAATAACTGATAGTTGTTTCTAAATTATCACTCATACTATCATATATTTCTTCCATAGTAAGCGGAATTTTTTTATTCATAACTACTGATAGTAAAATAAATTGAAAAGGAGTTTTTCTAATCCGATTTTCTAAAACTGCATTGTTTAATTTATTTATACTGTCTTTTGTTATGTCATGATACTTATTGTACCTAGCTATTATTTCTTTACTTTTAGAGTCTGATATTTTTATGGTTAAAAGTTGTTGTAGGTTTTCTATTTCTACTAATTTATTAGTAACATCATTCCAGTTCATAGTCTTTCTCCTTTGTGCCACATATTATACCACAAAAAAGAAAAAAAGAAGATTAATTTTCTTCTTTTAACTTAATATCTGCTCCTACATCGGTTAATTTTTGAACAATATTTTCATAACCTCTTAATACATGCTCAATATTTGCGACTTTGGTAGTACCACTAGCAAGTAATCCTGCTAATACTAGACAAGCACCTGCTCTTAAATCAGTTGCTTCTACTGTTTTTCCTACTAATTCTGTTTTTCCTTTGATATGAATTTGTTTTTCATCAATTTCGATATTTGCACCTAATTTATTTAAATATGGTACATTTTGAAATCTATTTTCATAAATTGTTTCTTCTAAAGTAGAAGTTCCCTCACATTGCGTTAAAAGGGTTGTTACTGGTTGTTGCAAATCGGTTGCAAATCCAGGATAGCCTTGTGTCTTAATACTAACTGGTTTTAAATTGTTTCCTTTTGATACTATGATATAGTCAGGGCCAATATTAATAGGAACTCCCATTTCTTTTAGTTTTAAAGTTAGCATTTCAATATGTTCAGGAATAATGTTATCAATTTTTAAATTTTCCCCTATTAAAGCTCCAGCTATTACATATGTTCCAGCTTCTATTCTATCTGGTATTACTTCTGTATAACATCCTTTTAGAGAATTTACTCCTTTAATTTTTATTTCACTAGTTCCAGCACCAGTAATTTTAGCACCCATTCCATTTAAAAATACTGCCACATTTACAACTTCTGGTTCTTTTGCTGCATTTTCTATTGTGGTTTCACCTTCTGCTTTAACAGATGCTAGCATAGCATTAATGGTTGCACCAACACTTGGCATATCTAAGTAAATATGGGCACCTTTTAATTTATCAGCATAAATTTTATATTTGTTGTTGTCTTCTTCTACAGTTGCTCCTAGTGCTCTAAAACTTTTTAAAGTTTGGTCGATTGGTCTTGCTCCTATATTGCACCCACCTGGAAAATACATTTCAACATATTTATATTTACCAAGTAATGCTGCCATAAAATAGTAAGAAGCACGAAGCTTTGTTGATAATTCTTTAGGAATTTCTTTGTTTTCAATTGTAGTTGGATTAATTAAAACACTTTCACTTGCTCTTTTTACTGTTGCTCCTAAATATTCTAAAATTTCAGTTAGGGCATCAGTATCTGTGATTTCAGGAACATTACAGATGGTTACCTCACTATCTGCTAAAATAGCTGCTGGTATTAAAGCAACAGATGCATTTTTAGCACCACTAATACGAATGGTTCCTGTAAGAGGTTTTCCACCATTAATTTCTAATACTTTCATACTTACCTCCAAGTAACTTCTACTATATTGTATTTTAGTTTTAAACTTTCGTTCATACTAATAATAATATAACATAAAACTAGAAGATAAGCACTTTATTTTCGTAAATTGATGTCAAAATAAGTAAGTTAAGCCTAAAGTTATTAAAATAAGAGATCCAATTACTACCGTAATATTACCAAATTTGGTAGATAGTTTTTTTCCAAGGATTACGCCAAGATAAGTAAATAAGCTACTTGTGATAGAGAAAATAAAACATGGTAATAAAATCTTAGAATTTGAAAAACCAAAACAAGCACCAATTGAGAAACTATCTATACTTACCGTAAACGCAAAAATAATAACAGATATTAAACTGGTTAATAATTTTATATTATCTTCTTTTTTTAGAGATAGTATCATTTCTAACCCTAATATTATAAAAATAATTCCTACTAAAATATCTGGGTTTATTTTGATAAATCTTAAAATAAGTTCTCCTATTTGATACCCAAGAATTGGCATAATAAAGTGGAATATTCCTACAATTATACTCATTTGTCTACATCTTTTTTTTGATAATTCTAATGTTCCATATATTAAAGATAACGAAAAAGCATCCATACTTAATCCTACTGCTAACATAAAAATTACTGGTATTGACATAAAAAGCCTCCTACCTAATGATATGTAGGAAGCTTATATATTATAAATATTTATCTATAATTTCTTTTATAAAAAATTTATATTCTACTTCTTCTTTTTGACTAGTTTCTTCTGCTTCTAGTAAACATAATGGAGGAAATAATACACACCACCAATTTTTTCCCTCACCACTACCTAATGTTACCACTAAAGATTCATAATAGCCTTCTTGGTAGTTAACTCCTTTATAGTTCTTTTTGGGAAAATAATTCATACCATAGTTTATATCGTAACCATAGTTAACTTCATGAGATTTTAAAGTTTTTTCTACCAAATTACTATAAGTAGTTAGATTATCGTTTATTTTTTTTCTTGCTTCTTTTATCGTTTTATTTTCTTTCATATCGGTAGCTAATTGTTCCTGAATTTCATTTCTTACTAGGGTTTTAGTTAATTGGTCAACATCACTATTACTGTTAGCAATAACACGAAAACGAATTGCTTCTTTCGGAATCATTACTTCTTCCTCTTTTGATATCATCATAAATACAATAAAAACTATTACTAGTATTACCCCAATTTTCTTCATTTTATCACCTTTTCTGATTTTATATTGGGGTCTAATTTGATATCTTATACAGATTATATTTTATTTTTTTTAACATATATTTAGATAGAGGTGAAAAAATGATTAATGATACTTTATTTATGATACAATCTTTAATTGACAATCTATTTTATTTAAGGACTATGAGAGAATTTTGTTTAAATATTCAACTTTCTTTTTTAGAAAATAATAAGTATTATATCGATATTGCGAATGACTTTGGAATTAGATGTGAAGAACTTGGAGAAAGAGTGATTAAACTTGCTAATAAAAATTTACCAGAGAGTATTTTAAATAGTAATTCTTTTGTGACTGATTATACTTTAAATTGTGAATTAGTTACTGAGAAATTATTTAATGTTGATATAAACACAAATCTTACGATTGCTGAAATGAATATAGAAGCTGGTAGCAAGTTTAATTATACAGAAGAAGAACTAGCAGAAATTACTGATATTAATGAAAATGCTATTGCTTTAAGTAAAAATTTTATTGATTTTTGTAAGGAAATTTTAGATTTATTAAAAGAGAATAAATTATTTTCTTATACTTACCCTACTTTCTTTAATTTTGTAATTAAAGAGATGGATTTTTATTATAATGACTTACTAAGACTTTCTGCTAAAAATAATGCCGATCCTACTTTTATCGTTAATTATGAATATTGGTACTGTGACTCTATGAAAACTATTTCTCAACTTATTATTGGGCTTTGTGATCCTAGTTTAACTACTATTCTTACCAATTCCGATAATTTTAGAAAGATATTTATGAAACAAATGACTTTATATAAGGAAATGAATATTACTCCTGATTCTCAACTTGAATTAAATCAGAGTACCATTCAATATGTAGAAGATTTTATCAAATTCTTACGCGTTATCATTAATGGTATTTTAAATAATAAGTATTATTTTATAGTAGAACCACTCTTCTTTGATAATATGTTAACAGAAGCTTATTACTTTTTGTATCTTTTAAAGGGTGCTAGATACGGAATTCAACCAAAATAAAAAGGCTTAATTAGCCTCATTTTGGTAAATAAATATCATTCTATCACGGTTTTGCATATCTTTTTTAGCATCAATTTTAGCCTGTGGAAAACTTAATTTTGCTAATTCTATAATGGCATCTTTTTGAGTTTCTCCTATTTCAAAAGCAAGCAAAAATCTATTATTTACACGATATTTTGCTTCTTTTAGGATTTTACGATAACAGTCTAAGCCATCTATTCCAGCATATAAAGCCAAATGGGGTTCATTATTTTTTACGATTTCCTCAATTGGCTCATTTTCTTTAATATAGGGTGGATTAGAAATTATAATATCGTATTTTTCTTCTAGATTTTCGAGCATATCATTTTGGCATAGTTTTACTTGGGCATTTAAACTACTAGCATTTTGTTTTGCTACTTCTAATGCCTCTTTACTAATATCTAAAAGAGTAACATCAAAAGATGGATTTTTAAGTTTTAAAGTGATACCAATACAGCCAGACCCAGTCCCTAAATCAATTACTTTTAAATTTTTATCAGGAAATATTTTATCAATATATAATAATGTATTTTCTATTAATTCTTCTGTTTCAAATCTTGGAATTAAAACATTTTCGTTTACTAAAAACTTATTTCCATAAAAATTAACATTACCAATTACATATTGTATTGGTTTTTTTTCTTTTAAGGCTTCTACTCTTTTTTTATATTCATTGATAATATCTACTTGTACTTCTTCTTCTAAATGATTTAGTAGTTCTAAGGGATTTACTTGTAATAAATCTGCTAACAACATCTTAGCGTGTTGAGAGTGAAGGTACTTTTTTCCATAAATAATTAATTCTTCTACTTTCATGTTATAATCCTATTTCTTTAATAACTTTATAATATAACTATCTAATGCCTCAGATGGATTTTTCTCTATATTTTCTTTTAGATTTTCTATATCTTTTGTCGCTATAAAATCAGTTTTTCTCTGACAATTTGGGCAAAACATTTTCTTATCTAGAACGATATAATAATCGCTCATTATTTCTTCCATGTTTTCTACTGTTTGAACCTTACCACATTTTAGACAGATTGTAGAAATTTTAGTCATTGTTTTCTACTGATAACTTTCTTTTTTGATCTTCGGTAATTAAAGCTTCAATTACCTCATCAAGTGCACCATTCATAATTCTATCTAAATTGTTTGTGGTATAACCAATGCGATGGTCTGTTACTCTGTTTTGTGGGTAGTTATATGTTCTAATTTTTTCTGCTCTATCACCAGTACCAATTTTATTTCTTCTTTCATTACCTAATGCTTCTTCTTGTTTTTGAAGTTCTTGTTCATAAAGACGTGCTTTTAATACTTTCATTGCTTGTTCCTTGTTTTGAATTTGACTTCTTTCATTTTGACAAGTAACTACTGTATTGGTTGGTAAATGGGTAATTCTTACTGCTGAATCGGTAGTATTTACTCCTTGTCCACCACAACCTGAAGAACGATAGATATCAATTCTTAAGTCACTTGGATTGATTTCAATGTTTACATCTTCTGCTTCTGGCATTACTAATACTGTTGCAGTTGAGGTTTGAATTCTTCCTTGTGATTCTGTTTCTGGGACTCTTTGAACACGATGAGAACCACTTTCATATTTTAGTTTTGAATAAGCGCCTTCTCCTTTTACCATGAATTCTATTTGAGAAAATCCACCAGAAGCGCCTTCTTCAGCATCAATTAATTCAATTTTAAATCCTTGTTTTTCAGCATATCTTGAATACATTCTATATAAATCACCAGCAAAGATATTGGCTTCATCTCCACCAGCTGCTCCACGAATTTCCACAATAACATTTTTACTATCGTTAGGATCTTTAGGAATTAATAAAACTTCTATTTTTTCTTCTAATTTAGTCTTCTCAGATTCCAAGTTTACTAATTCTTCTTTTGCTAACTCACCCATTTCAGGATCTTTTATCATTTCTTTTGTATCTTCTATTCCTGATAAAATCTTTTTATACTCATGATAAGCATTTACAGTTTCTTCTAAGTCACTTGCTTCTTTTGATAGAGATTTCATTTTATTCATGTTACTGTAAACATCAGGATTAGATAATTCTTTTTGAATTTCATCATATCTTTTTTCAATTACTTCTAGTCTTTCTAACATATAAATCCTCCTTTAATTAAGCAAATTTATTAGGGCTAAAATAATTCTGTATGTATTATATCAATAAATCTTTTAAATTACTAGTAATTTTGTGCTTGAACAGCAGTAATTGCGATAACACCTACAATATCATCAACGCTACAACCACGAGATAAATCATTAATTGGAGCATTTATTCCTTGGGTAAGTGGTCCATAGGCTTTAGCATGAGCTAATCTTTCTACTAACTTATAACCAATATTACCACTATCTAAATCTGGAAAGATTAATACATTAGCATGACCTGCTACTTCACTATCTTTTGCTTTTATAGAAGCTACGTCTGGCACAATTGCGGCATCTAATTGAAGCTCCCCATCAATATGATAATCAGGGTGATTTTCTTTTAGTATTTTGGTTGCATTTATTACTTTGTCAACATCTGGGTGCTTAGCACTACCTTTTGTAGAATGAGAAAGTAGAGCTACATAAGGGGTTTTTCCAACTAAATTTCTAAAACTATTCGCACTTGATATACTAATATCTACTAATTCACTACTAGTAGGATTTTGATTCAAACCACAGTCAGAAAATAAAAACACACCATTTTCTCCATAACTACAATTTGGAACATCCATTAAAAAGAAAGCAGATACTAATTTTGTATTTGGTTTTGTTTTGATAATCTGTAAAGCTGGTCGTAATGTATCAGAAGTTGAATGATGTGCTCCACTAACAACACCATCTGCCTTTTTATCTAAAACTAGCATACAAGCATAATACATATAATTTTCTAATAATAATTTGGTTGCTTCTTCTTGTGTCATACCTTTATCTTTTCTAAGATTTACTAGTTTTTCTATGTAATTTTGAGTTAAACTACTATTATTTGGATCTATAATAGTAGCTTTTTTTAAATTCATAGATTTTTCATTTATTTCTTTTTCATTACCAATTAAAATAATATCAGCAATTTCTTCATTTAATACAATTTCTGCTGCTTTTAGAACTCTATCGTCCATTGTTTCTGGTAGGACAATTCTTTTTTTATTATTCTTTGCCTTTTGTTTGATTTCAGCTATAAATTCCATATCATCACCATTCCTATTATGATTATAACATATTATTTTTAGAGATAAGAAAAAATGAATAGTTTTCCTACTCATTTTTACTATTAATAGTATATATTATATCTTTATTTTCTAATTCAATAGCTTTATCATTTTTAATTAAATAAGAAGGTACCTCTTCCCAATTATTTATTTTATTTTGTGATTTTCAGAATAATCTTTGTACTTTTCTATAAGCTCATATGCTTGTGAATAATCTATAGAATTATATTTTTTTACCTTTTTAAATGGACCCATTATACCAGGAAATTTGTATCTATAATATTTATCTTCAAATTCCTTTTCCATTATTTTATCCAATTCTAAGAAAAATTCCATTGCTTCTTTAGATACAGAAGTTAATATTTCTATTAATTCTGAACGATTTTTAGAAAATGCTATTTTATTTATAATATCTTCTCCAAATAATTCTTCTAATTCATATGCAATTTTAGTTTCCTTAGGATAGCCACAAGCAGAAGTTAAAAGGTTATACTTTTGAGTTAACTGCCTTGTTTTCAATTCATTGATTCCTTCTCTTAATGCACTTCCTCCACCACTACCACAAAAATGTAGTGTTTCATGTAAAAGTATCTCCTTGAAATATTCTTCAGCAGTTAATCCTTTTAGAAATACATGTTGTATATAAGTCATAAAAGTATTATCATTTAATATCATATTATTTTCGGTATATGTTTTATGATTTTTATTTATTCCAAAACCAGGTATTTTTCTAAATATTTCTAATACCTTGAAGGCATCTAAAAGGAAATAAAATTCTCCTTTTCTTACGAATAGTGATATGGTTCCTGTTTCTTCTATATGGACTATTTTATATAAATCATATTCTATTGGAATATTAACAAGATCTGGATACTCATATTTAATAATTTTTACTAATTTTTCTATTTCAACGATTAAATTATTTTTTATATTATCTATTTCCATAAATCTCACCTATAAGAATATATTTTTAAAACATCTTTACTTCATGCTACATATTTTAAGGTATCTTATCTATTTTTTCAAGAAAAAGTATTTTTATTTAATAGAATTGCTTCTTTTTATGCAAAAGAAAAGTACATAAAACTATGTACCTTGTTTATTCAGCTTCTATTTCATCTTCATCTAAGACTACTAAATCTTTTAAATCATCATCACCACTATCGATATCATCATCATCACTATCAATAGAATCAAAATCATCTGTTTCTTCTTCTTCATCTACTTCTTCTTCGATTTCTTCGATATCTTCATCTTCGTCTTCATCTACTTTAATGATTTTATCTGATGTATGGCGACTTCTTAAATCCCATGTTCCATCTTCTAATAAGATAAATCTTTTATCTGTTGTAAGAGAAGTATAATAATCTCCTATTTTTTGATCAAAAGTAGATTCTGGTAATTCTAATAATTTAATAATTTTCTTAAATAAATCTGGTGTTGTTTGCTTTCCTTTTTCTTCTAATAATAGGTTGGTAATATCTTTATTTGATAATAATTCTAAATCTTCCTTAGTCATATTTTTAATACTCATGGTATTCCTCCTATATATATTTAATATTTCTTTCTTTTTTTATCATTTAAACTTATATCATTATTCTATATAAAATGCAACATTTTTTTACATTTTTTCTGGTACTTCAATAGCTAGTATATTTAAAAGTAATAAATTTGTGTCTTTTACTAGCTTTGTTAAAACAAGCCAAGTTTCTTTTAAACTATCGTCTTTACAGGTTAAAATATGATTTTCAGCATAAAATTTATTATAACTGCTTGTTAATCGATACAAGTAATCTGCTATCTCATTTAATGATTTTGATTCTATAGAATTTTTTAAAATATTAGGAAGTTCTAACAAAATTCTAACGGTTTCTTTTTCAACGCCTAGTATTTTTTCTATTTTTTTATCAGCTAGTTCAATGCCAGATTTTTCTAATAATGAATTCATACGAACAGTTGAATATAGTAAGTATGGACCTGTTTTACCATCTAAGTCAGCAAATTTCGTAACATCGAAAATAAAATCTTTACTACGATATGGTAAGAAATCTGCATATTTTAAAGCAGCTATTGATATTTTTTCACTTGTTTCATCTTTATCTTCTTCTTTTACTAATTCCACGTTTAACTTACTTGCCGTTATTTCTTTTACCATTTCCATTAAATCTGTTAAATTCATAACGCCACCAGCACGAGTTTTAAATGGTTTTCCATCACTACCATTCATAGTACCAAAGCCAAAGAATTTAAGTTCAGTATTTTCTGGTACTAAACCTGCTTTTTTTGCTACACGAAATACTTGTTTAAAGTATAATTCTTGACGATTATCTGTAAAATACCAGTATTCATCAGGTGCAAATCTTTTTTGACGAGATAAAATAGTAGCTAATTCTCTTGTTTGATAGACTGTTCCACCGTTTGCTTTTAAGACAACAAGTGGTGGCATTGGTTCTGTATCTGTTTCTTCTTTGGTATCTACTACTAATGCTCCTTCACTTTCATAAAGCAAATCCTTTGATTTTAAAATAGAAATTACTTCTGGAATATAAGGATAACAGTCACTTTCTCCTTCGTATAAATCAAAAGTTGTATTTAAACGATGATAAATTTCCTTAATATCTTCCTTAGATAATTCTTTAATTTTATTCCATAGAGCAGTATAACCTTTATGATGATTTTCAATTGCTACTGTAATTTCTCTTACTTTTTCCATTACTTCTTCATTTTCTTTTGCTTTCGTAGAAGCAGTTGGATAAATTACTTGAAGATCTTCTTTCGTAATTGGTAATTCTTCATCTTCACCATTATAGTCTTCTTTAAAATATACTAAATCTGGATATCTTTCCATCATTTCATAAATTACCATACCAGATTGTCTACCAATATCACCAAAGTGAACATCACTAATTACTTGATATCCTAAAACCTCGGCTAAACGTTTTACAGCTTCTCCAATATCAGCACTACGCAAATGACCTACATGAAGTGTTTTCGCAATATTAGCTCCACCATAATCCATAAATACTTTTTTATTACTATAGGAATCAATATTATTATTTAAACTTTCTGATAATTTATTCATACTATTTAGATAAAACTCATCACTAAAACTAATATTGATAAAACCTGCTCCCGCAATATTTAAATTCGTAAATATTTTATCTTCTGAAAGTTCTGCTACTATTTTTTCAGCTACTTCTCTTGGATTACAGTGATTTTGTTTTCCTAAATTGAAAGCTGAATTAATTTGATATTCTCCTAAATCCGGACGACTGCTTGTTTCTAATGTTACATTTTCTATTTCGTATCCTGCTTTTATTATATGATTTTTAATTATTTTTTCTACTTCTCTTATAATACTCATAGCTTCCTCCTAAAATTCTACTATATAGTGGATTTTTTCATTACTATCTAATATAGAATATTTAATTTCTACTTTATTATCCGTAATTTCAAACTTATTTGTCTTTATATTTAAGTAAAGACTTTTCTGTAAATCATTTATTATTACTTCATTTTCTGTTACTTTACCTTCTAGCAAATGATAATTTAAACAGTAATCTTTATTTTTTCTAGTTAGAATTTTATTATTTAAGTCTAATACAACATCTGTTAGTAAATTCTTACTTTCTTGGTAAATAATTTTACCATTTTCTTTATCATATTCACCTAGTATATTATATTGTTCCTGTGTAGTACTGGTAATTAAGTGAATTATTAATTTCTTCTTTTTCATAAATTTCATTCCCATTTAAATTTCTAAGACAGATTATAACATAAGATAAGATAATTTCAAGAAAAATATAAATTTTAATTTAAAATACATAGTTCTTTTATTTTTTTTCATACTAAAGTTAGAGACTGGAGGCTGTTATGAAAAAATTTAAAAGAATCAAAAAAGTATTCAAAATATTTCTTATTTTAATTGCTTTTATAGGAATTAGTTTGGGAGCTCTTATTTTATATATTAAAATAAGTCCAAGATTAGAAATTAAATCAGCTAATGCTTTTTTAATGTATGATAATGCTAATGAATTATTCTTTCAAGGAAGTGGTTCTCAAGAATGGGTAGCACTTGATGATATTTCTAATTATGTCGTTATGGCTACTATTAATACAGAAGATCAACATTTTTATAAACATATGGGAATTGATCCTTTGCGTATTATGAAAGCTATGTATGTTAATATCACTTCTGGTAGTACAAAACAAGGAGCTAGTACAATTTCACAGCAGTATGCTAAGAATCTATTTTTAGACTTTGATAAAACTTGGGAAAGAAAGATTAATGAGTTATGGCTTACTTTAAAATTAGAGGTTGGTTACAGTAAAAATGAGATATTAGAGGGCTATTTAAATACTATTAATTATGGACATGGTATGTATGGTATTGAAAATGCTAGTAAGTTTTATTTTGATAAAAAGGCCAAAGATTTGACACTAGCAGAAGCTTGTCTTTTAGTAGGAATTCCTAAATCTCCTTCTAATTATTCACCTTTAATTAATTATGATTTAGCTAAAAAAAGACAGATTAATATCTTATATAACCTTTATAAAAAGAAAAAGATTACCGAAGAAGAATATAATCAAGCAAAAGAGGAGCCAATTAATATTGTTGGTGAGAAAAACTATCAGGAACTATCTACTATTATGTACTATCAAGATGCTGTTATGAAAGAGTTAAAGACTTTAAAACAGATTCCAGATTCTTATTTAGAAACTGGTGGAATTAAGATTTATACTAATTTAGATATGAATAGCCAGAAGATATTAGAAAATAGTGTCAAAAACAACATGAATACAGATAAAGATTTACAGGTAGCTAGTGTTATGATGGATCCTAATACTGGTAAGATACTTGCTTTAGTTGGTGGTAGAGATTATAGTAGTAGTCAATATAATCGTGCTTATCAATCTACTAGACAAGTTGGTTCTACTATGAAACCTATTCTTTATTATGCTGCATTAGAAAATGGTTTTACTTCTAGTACCACTTTTATGAGTAGTGAGACTACTTTTACTTTTTCCAATAATAAGACATATTCTCCACAAAATTATGGTGGTACTTATGGTAATAAACCGATTTCACTTGCTACTGCAATTTCTTATTCTGATAATATTTATGCAGTAAAAACACATATGTTTTTAGGAGAAGACGCTTTAATCGATATTTCTAGAAGACTTGGTATTACTTCAAAATTAGAGGAAGTTCCTTCTCTTCCTTTGGGTACAGCTAGTATTAATATTATTGAAATGGCAAGTGCTTATTCTAGTTTTGCGAATGAGGGTTATAAAGTAGATGGTCATTTAATATCTAAAGTTGAAGATTTAAAGGGGCACGTTTTATATGAAAAAAAGATTAAAAAAGAAAATATTTTGAATAAAAGTTTGACTTTTATTTTAAGTGATTTATTAACAACTACTTATGACTCTAGTTTTATTGATTATAATTATCCTACAGCAATTGGAATAGCTCCTAGAATTAAGCATAAATTAGCTTTAAAAAGTGGAACAACAGATACAGACCACTGGTCTATTGGTTATAATAAAGAAGTTGTTACTGCAGTTTGGGTAGGATATGATGATAATGACTCTTTAGCAGTATCTGACTATAAATATTCTAGAAATATTTGGGTAGATGCTATGGAAGGTTATTTAGCTGGTCATGAAGATAGTTGGTATAAACAACCTAGTAATGTAGTTGGGGTATTAGTAAATCCAATTACAGGAAAACCTGCTACTGAAAATGATAGTCATAAACGAATTATGTATTATGTTAGAGGAACAGAGCCAACTGATTCCGATCCTGTTTTTGATGAGATTATGGAGAATAACTAGAAATCATATTCTCTTTTCTTTTGCATAGATTTAAATGAAAGAAGGGAAATTATGAACCAAAATTATACGAGTAATGGATTAAATAATCCTATTTATATTCCTAATCAGAGTACTTATCCACCATATATGAATATTCCAGGATATTCTAATTTAAATAGTAATAATAGTAGCAATAATAACGGTACTAATACACAAATTAATCCACAATATGCTGAAAATTTATTTTCTAGAAATCCTGGAAAAAAAGTTACTGCTTATTTTTCTTATCCTGATTCTATTGAATGGCGTGATTGTTCATTTACAGGCACTATTCTAACAAGTGGCAGAGATTATTTACTACTTAAAAATGATTTAGGGCAAACAGTTTTACTTTGGTTAGTATATATTAATTATGCTGTATTTGAGGGAGATATTTCCTATTAAAAATTTATTTTCTAGTATAATAAAAGCCTATTTTTGAAAATAGACTTTTTGTTTTTACTTACCTAAAAATTTTGATAATAGTTAGAATAAGATTCATTTAAAATTTTACTGATATCGTAAAATGAACCGTCAGATTTGATACCTAATATGTTATAGGAACCACCTACACATGATGAAGTATTCACACAATAATCCTCTGCTATTACCATCTTAACAACTCCTGAAACACCTGGTATTTGTCCATAAGATTTTAATACAGTAGTACTAGAAGAACCATTATTACCTAATGCATATTTGATAGGTGTATACTCTACTGTACCATCTTCCATAATATAGAATGCAGTTTCATAACCAGACCATTGACCAAAACCATTTATATAAACATCTTTTATGTTCTTATTAAAATTTGTAACATTATATTCTCTAGTTTCACCTGTCGTTATTGATATACCATAAACCTCAAAATATTTACTCCAATTAATCGTTATAGTAGCACTCTTTTTATCATTATTTAAACGTATAGAAAGTCCTAAGTTAGAAGTATCTTGATTTTTTAAGTTATATGCAGTACCATCACTTCCATTAATTGCTGGTTTCGTATTATCAAATTTAGTAATATCAAAATCAGTTAATTCTGTTCCATCATTATTATTTTTATTATCACTTGGAGTATTATCTATTTTATCATCTACTTCATCATCTTTTTTTTGAATATTATCATTTTTTATTTCTTGTTTATCTTTATCATTTTCTATTACTTTATCATAAATAATAAAGCCAGATAACCCTATTATTAACCCTATCAATACTCCTATAAAAATTCCTAATCCTAATTTACTTTTCTTTGTTTCCATTCTTCCACTCCTCTATTTTAATTCTACCCACCCCCACTGTTTTTGTCAATCAAATATTTACTAAAAAGAGCTATCATGATAAAATGTAGTAGAAAGTAGGTATGATATATGTATTATGTTATTGTAGCAATTTGTGCTCTTATTATGATTTTTATTATGATAGAAATAGGATTTTATAATCAATTTCAACTACTTAAAATTAAAATAAGTGAAGCTTTTAATAATATCGATATTTTATTCGAAAAAAAATTGAATCTATTAGAACGAACTGTTACTATTATCAAAGAAAATAATAAAAAATATAAAGATGCTCAGCTATTAGATAATTTAGTGAAAATTAAAAATAAAAAACTTAGTAGATTTGATTTAAATCATGAATTAACAATTGCTTTACGTGAATATCATAGTTTACTAGATTTAGATAAAAAGTTATCTGAAATAGAAGCACTTAAAAATATTAATGAAGATTTAATTGATATTGATAATGACTTAAACGCTGCTAAAAAGTATTATAATGATAATATTGTTTTATATAATAATTTAGTTAGTTCTATTCCTTCTAGTATTGTTGCGCATTTATTTCATTATAAAAAAGAAGAGTTTTTTAAAGAAGAAAAAATTGAAACACTAGAGATTTTAAAAGAAAAATAACATATCAAAATTGTGGTATGTTATTTTTCTATATTATCTTCTTCTATGGTTAGAATTTTTCTTTTGATTTTCTCATTTTCTTTTAAGGCAATAGGCAATTCTTCGTATTCTACTTCAATAGATGATTTTAAATTTGAAATTTGGTTGTATAATTTTTCTATTTTTTGCTTTGTTTCCAACAATTTTTTCTTTTCTGTCATCAGATCTTCTTTATTTTTTCTTACTACTTGTTTTAGTTGCTTTAAAGATAGTTTTTGGTCAAATACCTCATAAATTATCTTTAAAAATTGCAAATTAAATAGAAAAATTGCTGTTGAAATTAAACTTGACATTATAATCCATAACCCAAGTTCCTCGGTTATGATAGAATCCTGTTTGTCTTGTATTTGCTTTGTGATTACATATTCACTTTCTTCATATTCATTACTTGGTTTACTAGTACTTTTTTCCACTTCTTTTGTAGGAATAACTTTCTCTTTAAAATCTGATGTTAAATAATCTTTAACATCATCATAATTTATATTTGAAATATCTAATTCGTAAGTATAAATATTTCTTTTATATTGGGTATTAAAAATTCCACACTCTTCCCATGGTTGATATTCTACAATGGTAACTCTATCATCTACTTCTGAAAGATATTCTATATTAGAACTAATATCCTCTGTACTTGAGTCATATAAGGTGGTGATAGTTTTATATTCTTTATCTTGAAAAATTGGTTTTGTTTTAAAACTAATTAGTGCTGCTAATCCTGCAACTAGTCCCCAATTAACAGTTAGAACTATTTTTCTTACTCTCCTTGTTTTTTTAGAATTTTTTGTTCTTATTTTGATTCTTTCTATTTCTTCATTACTAAACTCATAATAGTTATGCTTTTCTTCTAATTCTTTTTTTGCATTTTCATATTCCTCTATTTTTTCTAAGATTTTGTCCTCTTTCTTAGAAATTAGTATACTATCTTTCTTAGATGTTAACACTACAATTAGCTCTTTATCTAGATAATAAATATCTGAAAATCCATTTTGCTTAATTTCTTGAACCTTTCTTTGAATTTCTTCTTGCTTACTTTTATCTTCTTCTTTTGAAATATCTTTTTTTATTAAACTGGCAACATAGGAAATATCAGTATTATCTATTTTTATTTTTTCTAATAACTGGCTATCTTTTTTACTTGCAAGTTCTAATTTAATTCCTCTATAGACTAATTTATAAATTTCTTCTATTAATTTTTGATTATCATCATAATTAATGGTTGGCATTTTTTTCATTTGGAACAATAATTTTTGTATATCTGTTATAATATTTTGAATTTCATTATCTTCTATATTATCTAATTTTTGATTTAATAATTTACTTTTTACAGTTAACTTATAACAGTATTCATATTCTTTAGTTAGTTGTTCATTTAGTATATCTATTTTTTTAATTGCTTCTTCATAGACAGTGTTTAAACTTTCTGGTAAAAAATAATCAGGATTAGTAAATTTGTAATATGCTTCTTCTATATTTTTAGAAGTATCTTTTTCTATTTTTTCTAATATTTCTTCATAATTATCACATTCAAAATCAATTGCTTTTAACTCTTCAATATTATCTTTTACTTCTATTATTTTTGATTTGTATACTAATGCTAAATTCATTTCTATATTCCCCCTGAATACTATTTATTTTATTTCCCAGTTAATTGGCTTTATTCCTTTACTAATTAAAAAATTATTAGTTTTGGAAAATGGTTTACTACCAAAGAATCCACTATATGCTGAAAATGGTGATGGGTGTGGAGATTCTATGATATAGTGAATAGGATTGGTAATTAGTTTCTTTTTATTTCTAGCAAAACTTCCCCATAAAATAAATACAACAGGAGTAGTTTTTTCATTTATTTTCTTAATTACCTCATCTGTAAATGTTTCCCAACCCAAGTCTTTATGAGAAGCTGGTTTATTTGCTTCTACTGTTAAAACGGTGTTTAATAATAAAACTCCTTCTCTAGTCCATGGTACCAAACTTCCAGTTTGTGGCACTTTATAGCCTAAATCACTTTCTAATTCTTTAAAAATATTTTGTAGTGATGGTGGTTTTTGTATTCCTGTTTTTACAGAAAAAGATAATCCCTCTGCTTGATTTACTCCGTGATATGGATCTTGTCCTAAAATTACTACTTTAGTGTCTTTATAAGAAGTATTACGAAAGGCTTTAAATATTTCTGTTTGTTTGGGATAAATCGTTTTTGTTTCATATTCGTGTTTTATTATATTTAAGAGATTTTTAAAATATGATTTTTCCATTTCTTCTTTTAAAATAATGTCCCAATCATTTCCTATCATACTATCACCTGCTACTTTATTTTATCATTCTATAGTTCTTTAAACAATCTCTTATAATCTGATTTTAATATTTTTTCATAATTTTCTTCTGTCAAAGTCTGGGTAGAAATAGATTTGTTGCCATCTAATCCACTTTCTGTTTTTATAGTGATATTATCTAATAAGTTAACATTAGTCTTTTTAGTAGCTTCATTTATTTCATAGCGTGTGATGATTCCTTTACTGAATTCTATTTGTGCTAATTTATTCGTACCTAACCGAATATAAATGCTACCTATCTGTTTTTGATGAGGTAAAAGTGGTAATAAGTTTTCTATATTTAAGTTTTTAAGGTTTCTTACATTTTCTACTAGTTTATCAAAATTTTCTAATAAAAACATATTGATTTCTTTTTTATTATTAGGATATATAAATAAATATGTCTTTTCTTGTTCTTCTACTTTTACCTTTGGTAAAGCAAATAATGGTAATTCTAATTTTACTACTCTTTTATTTGGTAAAGATTGACTTACTTCTATCATTCTTAATTTTTCAGTAAAATCTGGATATATAGATTTATATTGCTTAAAATTATATTTATAAATAAAATTGCTATTAGCTTTTTTCATTATTACTTGATAGTTTTTTTCAAATCTTGTTAAACTCTTTGGGTCATGATCTAATCCAAAGTTATAAAATTCAAATGTAGTATTATCTAAATCTTTTACTGAATATATGATATCTAGAATATTATTAGAAGTACGATACTCTGTGATTTCAATCGGTTTACTTTTGTCAAAGTGTCCTATTCTTCTTAATGCTCTTTCCAATAATTTTATTCTTTCTTTTGACACATTACTATTCACTAAATAATCATCTGCTATTCCTTCTGAAAAAATTATCATAGTATCACGCCCTTTGTGCTGTTATTATACTATTTTTTCATGATTATAAGCAATAATTTTTCAAATTTATGTACTTTATAATTAATTCAAAATTAACTAATATAACTCCAATTAGACATAATATAATAGAAGCCAAGAATGTGCTGTAAAATGGCTAATTTTAGAAAACTAGAACATAATAAAAACTAATTTTAAAAATTCACTAAAAGAAAACCTAAAATTAGTTCTACTTTTTATCTTAATTTATCAAAATATATAAAATTTAACTTTTTTTAGTTTCCTAAATAAGTAATTCTAGCGTAACCATTTCCTTGCTTACTACAGTTTTCAGTAGGAGTTTTACTAGTACAAGTAGTGGAAATAGTTTTAGTAGATTCTTCTAGAGATTCAGTACAATTGTAGCAATACATGGCTTTATTAGTTAGGAACTGATTTCCTATATATCCAGAACCTCCAGCTCCTGAATATCCAATATCCGAATGTAATCCACTTCCACCACCATAATATCCTCCACCTCCAGCACCTTCATTAGTACTATTTGCTCCTTTTCCAAACGATGCTGTAATTGTTCCATTTGCATTTTTTCCAGCTGCTGTTTGATTTCCACCAGTAGGCCCATGAATAGTAGAACCAATAATACCTCCTCCCGCTCCACCATTAGCATTATAAGTGGATGCAGTAGTTGCTCCACCACCACCAGCAATTATAATTACATTTTGGCTATTATTAGCTAACAATGATAAAATTCCTGAAGTAAATGAGATATGAGTTGCTCCACCACCTGAACCAGCATACCACCCAGTTGTATCACCTGATGTTCTTGTTCCACCACCATTATATCCTCCTACTTTTGATGTTCCAGTCCCACCAACATTAATAAATAACTGACTATTTTTTTCTAGTTTGATTTTTCCTTGTGAAAATCCACCATACCCGCCAATATAGGAACTCCTACTTCCACCTTGGGCTCCCCAAACTTCTAGTTTGTATGTTCCGCTACATGGTGTAACAAAATCTTGCTCTCCTCCTATATAATCAAAATTCCATATATAACCTTTTTCGTAATTACATAATGCTAATTCTTGATTTAAGCTATTTCCATCTTTTAAAGCTAACTCATTATTAACTAGTCCACCTAACACTTTAAAAGTTACTTTACTACTAGTATCACTATCATTTCTAACAACAATACTAATCATCTTACTACTACTTCCTTCAATAGTTCCTAAAACATTATCTTTGGTATCTTTACTATAGCCGACGCTTACATTTTCATTTGTTTTATCTAGAATATAATATAATTCATATTTAGAACTCACTTCATTTAAAGAAGTTAACTTAATTTTAATCTCTTTACTAGTATTAGCTTCAAGTGTAATACTATCACTATCTAATTCACTACTTTCTATCTTATAGTTTAATGTACCTGCTACTATATTTAATTTACCATGTTCTTCTTTCGTATTTGAAAATATGGCATATGAAAAATAAAATGTCGTTACTATAATTGTAATTAATAATAATACTAAAAAATAAATCTTCTTACCCTTACTCATAAATAACTCCTATCTTAGTTTCTAAGTATGTAACTTAGGGACGATATGTATTTAATTATTGTCCTTTTATTATATGACTATTTTGAATATTTAGAATTTCAAAAAAGTTTAAAAATATCTTTTTATTTAATTTGCAAAATACCTTTATTTTACTAGTTAAAACACCTATTTTAATGTACTCTAAGTTACATACTTAAAATCTATTCTTTTATAACTAAATTATATAATATTCTCTTTTGGTAAACAAGATAGCTTTTAATTATTTTCGTTTTTTATAATCAATTATAATTTCTCTTCTTAACCTAAGCAAAGAATACATATTAATAATTGCTAGAATTGCTACTAAAATATCTACTATATTCCAAAGTAGGGTTGGACTAGTAATACTTCCTATTACTAGTAATAAGACTGTTCCTATTTTTAGAAGATTAATTTGAAATGGCGTTACATTTTTTCGAAGATATTTTAGACTACTTTCCCCATAATAGTAACCAGCTATAATCGTAGAATAAGCTAAAGATATTAAAGAAATGATTAAAACTAAGATGCCTACTTTTCCTAAATGGTAATTAAGTGCATATTGAGTTAATTCTATTCCATTCATATTCTCAAATGTTAATTTCGTATAGTCTGATGTTAGAATAATTAGTGCAGTAGATGTGCAAACAATAAATACTGTAAAATAAATACCTAATATTTGAATAAGACCTAGTCCTATTTTGTTTTTAGAATGAGAACAAGAAGAGGCAATTGAACCTGTTCCTAGTCCTGCTTCAGTTGAAAATACACCTCTTTGAATTCCAATGATAAAAGTAGATATTACTCCTGATGTTACAGATTTTAAATTAAAACTACTCGTTATAATCGTCATAATAGTAGCTGGTAGTTTCTGTATATTTAGAATAATTACTATAATACTTAATAAAATATAACCTAATCCCATTAAAGGAACTAATTTACTCGTAATATTTACAATACTATTTAATCCTTTCATAATAGATATAAAAGAAATAATGGCTAGAATAATCCCTATTATTATAGGATCAAAATTATAATATTCGTGTAGTGAAGTTGCGATTGTGTTAGCTTGTATCGTCATAAAGCCAACAATATACGCTGTGATAATTAAAATAGAATAGATAACTGCTAACTTTTTACTATGTAAGCCTTTTTCAATATAAAAAGAAGGTCCTCCTTGATAAGAACTACCATCCTTTACTTGGTATTTAGCACCCATATAGCTTTCACAAAAAGCATTAATAGAAGTGATGATAGCTGTTACCCATATCCAAAAAATGGTACCTGGACCTCCTATATAAATAGCTAATGCAATTCCTGCTAAAGAACCAACTCCTACTCTAGCAGCAAGTGACATAGTTAGACTTTTAAATGGTGATACATTTGTCTTATCATCAGTTTTGAATCCACTAAATAAAGACCTTAACTTTAATTGTGGAAAACCTAGTTTGATACTAAAATATAGTCCACCACCTAGTAAAAAAACAATAGCGATACTCCATAAAATATCGGTTACAATTTTTAACATATCATCACCTATACCTATCATAGATAAATGATATTAAAAATATTGTCGGTTTATTACTTTTTTAAATGATTCGTAATATCTGTAATCGCTCTATCTGGATCCATTAAGAATTTTTCATAGAGTGTACTGTCTTTCTTTAAAGCATCTATGATTTTAATATCTTCATCAGATAAACTCACAATACGATTTTTTGCTTTTGGAAATTCTAATTCCATACCAATTAACCATAGGAAATCTACTTCTAGAAAATTGGCTATTTTAATTAATACATCTATAGGTGGTGTTCTTTTACCACTTTCATATAGACATACTTCTTGCTTACTTACATAGATAGCTTTTCCTAATTCTTCTTGTGTTAATTCTCTATCTTTTCTTGTTTCTTTTAATCTTTTTTGAAATACTAACATAAAATCCCCTTACCTTAAGATAAGTTAATTATATGTAAATTTTTTGTTTTTATGTTAAAAGTTAACCTATTGCATACAAAAAAGACCTAATGGTCTTTTAAATATTTTCTTCTCTAATTGCTTCTAAGATATTTTCATGTCTTATTTTTCTTGTTGCATAGATAGTAGAAATTAATATGATAATAAATACTCCAATTACGGCTATTAAAATACTCTTATATGGAATTAGAATTCTATCATAATCTGTCATATTCGTAAATGATAAGTACAATAAGTAGATAATACCTAGACTAACTGGTAGAGAATATAATAATGATTTTAGTCCAAAGAATAGGCTTTCAAATAATAAAATTTTATTAAAGCCATGACTAGATAAACCTACACTTCTTAACATAGCAAATTCTTTTCTTCTTAAGTGAATACTTGTGTTAATGGTATTAAAGACACTTGTTACACCTATTAGAGTTACTAATACTACGAAACCATATACTAATAGTTTTACACAGAATATAAGATTTCTAGTTAATTTAAAATTTTCTTTTAGATTATTATAGTTGTAAGAAATACCATATTTCTGTTCTAATTCATCTAAATTACTCTGTAAGTTTTTATCATCATCTAATTTAAACAAGTCACCTGTTTCTTCTCCATCATTAAAATCTGTTAAATCACTGAAATAATTATATGGTACTATTACTATTAATGAATTGTTATCATTAATTAAATCGTTTCCAAAGAAATCAATATCTGCTATATAATAGTTATTTAATTTATACTTACAGTCTTTGTAAATTTCGTCATCACTAACATATTTTGTTTCACACAAATTGATACTTTCTTTCAAGTTAGAAGTATATTTATTGATACTATAACTTTTTCTTTTATTATTAGCATAAGTTATTTTTTCATAATGGTTATAAATGATTGGTTTTATTTCTTTCTTATTAATTGCTTTTAACATATTCTGATAGGTCTTATCATTTACCTGTAGTAATAACACATTGTCCATTCTAGCAATAGAAGTCTGTTCTAATTCATAGAATTTATCATTATAGTATTCTTTTTTATTTAAATTGGTATCGGTAACTAAATGATAAATATGATATTGAAATAGCTTTTTGATATCCGTGTTTTTAGCTATTTCTTCTAAGTAATCTTTTTCATTTACTCTATTTTCACTCGTTAAATAGTAACTTAAAATGGCATCATAATTTGGTAATTCTGTATAACTATCTATTCCTGATAAAGCATATTTCATATACCCAGAGAAAACAATAAATAAAACAATACTTACGAATAATGAAAGAATCGTAATACGATATTTTTTCTTATTTCGTTTCATATTTTTTAGGGCAATTTCTCCCTCCATACCGAATAATTTACGAATGATTTTAGGAGTTTTTAACTTTTTTCCTTTTATTTTAATATCATCATTTAATCGAATTGCTTGAATTGGCGTGATTTTACTAGCACTTTTAGCAGGAATGAATGCAGATATTAAAATCGTAATTATCATGAATATAATAGGTACAATAATAAAGAGTGGATAAGTAACCAATTTTAACTCGCAACCATTTCCAAAAACTCCTGGCAATAATTTATTAATGATTAATAATACGACACCAATTCCAATATAGGCACCAATGATACCTAAGATAATTCCAATTACGCCTACTACAAAGGCTTCAAAGAAAACGGTTTTTCGGATTTGTTTTTTGGTTGCTCCAATACTAGAAAGTAAGCCAAATTGTTTCTTTCTTTCCATAACGCTAATTGCAAAAGAATTATAAATTACGATAGCACACCCAATGGATAGAATTACTAAAATAATTATCATTGTATTTAATAATGATGATACTAAATTAGAGTAACGACTAGAACCATATAGGTTTAAAAGGGATTCATTAATCGCTACATTTTCATCTTCTAAATGAAGTTTGTCAGTAATTTCTTCTATATTTTTTCTAGCATCTTTTACATTTTTAAAAAGAATGTTAGCAGTAATAGAATCTGTTTTCATACTATCTTGATAAGTATAAAAATAAATACCATAATCTGAATATAATTGATTAATGTCATTATCGATAATACCTACTACTTGATAAGTTTTTGTTTCCTGTTTTTCAAAAGTAATGGGGGTTTCTTCTAATAAATCGTCTACAATATTTTCTTCTTCTGGAATTATTTTTCCTAATTCTAGGTTAATGGTATCTCCTAGTTTTACATTTAAATTACTATTTAGTCTTTTGATAATAATTTCTTTATCATTTACTGGTAATCTACCTTCACTTAGGGTAATTGTATTTAAATAGTTTTTATCGGCACCAATTACTTTAATATAAGAGTAAGTATATTCTATAGAATTATTTAATTCAGCATACCCTATTTCTTCTGCTAATTCTATTTTTTGAATTTTTTTTTCTCGAGTTAACTTATGATATTCATTTTGATTCATATCATAGATAGTCATATGTCTATTTCCATTTTCTGCTATTACCATATCTATCATATTTTCACGCATAGTTGATAGAAGTAAACCGATTCCTACCATTAATGAAGTAGATAAGATAATACCAATAATAGTAACTATCGTTCTTCTTTTATTTAGTTTTAAATGCTTTAGTGTTAATTTATTTAAAATATTCATATTACTTTACCTTCTCATCAGAAATAATCTTTCCATCATCTATCGTAATAATACGGTTGGCATTTAAAGCTAAATTATAGTCGTGAGTAATCATAATAATTGTTTGTTTATATTTTTCATTTGACATTTTTAATAATTCCATAATATCATGACTAGCTTTAGAATCTAGGTTACCAGTTGGTTCATCAGCTAGAAGCAAAGCTGGTCTATTCATAAGTGCTCTACCAATCGATACTCTTTGTTGCTGTCCTCCTGATAATTCATTTGGTAAATGATTGATTCTATTTTTTAAGCCTAAAATATCTATTAACTCTTTTAGATAAGCTTTATCTGGCGTTCTACCGTCTAATAAAATAGGTAAGGTAATATTTTCTTCTACATTTAAAATAGGAATTAAATTATAAAATTGATAGATTAATCCTACTTGTCTTCTTCTAAAAATAGCTAAGTTATTTTCATTTAATTTATAAATATTTTCACCATCTATAATAATTTCCCCACTTGTTGGATGATCCACTCCTCCTAATAGATGTAATAAGGTACTTTTTCCACTTCCTGATGCTCCAACAATTGCTACAAATTCTCCTTTTTCTACACTAAAACTAATGTTGTCTAAGGCTTTTACTAAAGTATTTCCATTTCCATAGTTTTTACATAAATTTTTTACTTTTAAAATTTCCATTTTTTCCTCCTTACAACTACCATTATAGTTAGAATATATTACTAAATAGTGACTTTTCTTCTTACAATTTTGTCACTAAATAATTTGCTTATAGAATTTAATATTAAAAGTTGTGCCATTAGAATTAGAAATTACTTTAATATCGCCTTTTTCTAAATTAATGATTTTTTTAGCCATGTTAAGTCCTATTCCAATACTTTCTTTATTTGTCTTTCCTTTATAAAAGCGTTCAAAAATATGTGGTAAATCAGTAGTAGAAATTCCTTCTCCTGTATCTATGATTTCTATTTCGGTATAAATGACAGTATCTTTTACTTTTATTTGAATCGTACCGTTTTCTTTGGTATGTTCGTGGGCATTTTTTAAAATATTAATTAGAGCTTCTGTAGTCCAATTAAGATCAATATTTAATTTGATATTCTTATCATAATCTAATATTAGGTGTTGATTTTTTAGTTCAATAGGGATTTCTAGTGGCGTTACTGTTTTTCTAATTAAATCATCAAGTTTTGTTTCCTTAGGTATAATTTTTTCACTACCACTATCTAGACGAGACATTTTTAAAAGTGAAGTTACCAACCATTCAATTCTTTCTAATTCTTTTCTGTTTTTTATTAAGAATTCTTGTTTTTTGGAATCATCTATCTTTTTATCAGATAATAAAACATCATTAATTACATACATACTAGTAAGTGGTGTTTTTAACTGATGTGAAATATCTGATAATACTTCTTCTAAATATTTCTTTTCTTTTTGACTTAAATCACTCTGTTCTTTTAGTTTTACTGTCATTTTATAGATATCATTTTTTAAATTACTTAAATTCCCTTCTTCATAATCTCTAATATCTAGTGAATAATTATTGTTTAAGATATTATTCATATAAGTAGATAGATTTTTTATTTTTTTATTTTTCTTATACAAATGGTACCAAGTAATGATAATCGTGATTAGATAGAATATGGTTACTAGTAAGATTATATTTAGTTCTATTTTTAATGTAATTAAAGAAAAGATTAGTAATAACAGAATGATACTATGAAACAGTAATAGTTTTTTATTTTCTTTATCTCTTAGCATTTGCTTCTCCTAATTTATAACCAATTCCTCTTACGGTTACAATAATTTCGGGATTAGTTGGATCTTTTTCTAATTTTTCTCTTATTCTTTTAATGTATACCGTTAGAGTATTATCGTTTACATATTCTTCATTAACATCCCAAATATCTGCTAGTATTTTTTCTCTCGTAAAAATAACATTAGGGTTTAAAAAGAATGTTAATACAATTTTATACTCTAGTGCTGTTAGGAAAACATCTTTATTATCTTTTAAAACTCTAGCACCATTTAAGTCTACAGTAATATTTTTAAAATGAATTATATTAGTAGTTCCTTGCCTTTTTTTTCTTAATGCATTATGAATTCTTGAAATTAACTCTCGCGCTCTAAATGGTTTGGTAACATAATCATCTGCTCCCATATCTAATCCCATTACAATTGAAGTCTCTAAATCATTGGCTGTTAAAAAGATAATTGGGATATCTTTTATTTCTTTTAGCTTTTTAAATAAATCAAAACCATTTATATCGGGTAAATTCACATCTAATAGACAAATAGAAATATCTTCATCTGTTAATATTTTTAAACTATCTTTTCCATTATCCGTTTCTATTACTTCAAAGTTTTCTTGTTCTAAATAGTATTTTAATCCCGTACGAATAGCTTCGTCATCTTCTATCATTAGTATTTTCATAATTAGGTCCCTTTCTTGTTTTTATTATACACTATTCTTTTTCTTTTCTAGTGACTATTTGGTCATATTCAGAAAATAAAAGATATTATTTTTTAGTTTATGTGGTATAATACAGGAAATTATTTGAAAGGGAGAATTTTTATGGAGTATAGATGGAGTGTTTCTCTGTTTGATAAGCATATTGAGGAATATAAGAAATTACATAAACAAATTAGTATTTTTAATTCTAGTGAAAAAAATGAATGTAAATATCGCATTTATCAGCTGGAAAATATGAAAAACTATCTGTTAGATAAAAATGAATTAGAATCTCCTTCTCCTACTTTTATTTTCTACAAAGATAAAAATAGATTTTTACCAACTAAAATATATAAAAGTTATTTAAATATTCCTAAATATATTACGGAAACATTACTAAGTGCTACATTAGAGTTTCGTAATTTAAAACCATACGAAGATGAAAAGATATTACCTATTATAGGATTAACTGATGATGAGATTGTAGAGATGGGTTATGATTTTTTTAAATGGCTACCAAATAAAAAATATTTAAGTTTATTTGAAGAATATATTTTAAAAAGAAAGAACTTACTTCATTTTAGTTATGAAGATTATTCTATTGTTGGAGAAACAATTCCCTTTAGATATCCTATTTATACTCCTTATATTCATATTTTAAAAAACAATACTATAAATGATTTTATTTCCTTAATTCATGAAATGGGTCATGCCATTATGCTTAAAAATGATGATATTAATAGTTTAATAAGCAATCATTATTATTTAATGGAATTAGAGGGATTTTTCTTTGAATATTTAGCTAGAAGATATTTAAAAGAAAATTTTGATGATGAAAGTATTGATTTATTAGAATTTATCGACTTTGAAAATATATATAATGACTTTCTTGATTTCTTTATTCTAGATACTGGTGTTAGTCTGGTTGAACATAGAAAAGCTATCGATATTCAATATATTCAAGAAAAGATATTAAAAGAAGAATTACCATTTGATATTGATGAAACGATTTTGATAAATAGTTTACAATCTGATCCTGTTGTTAGTATTAAATATTTATTTTCTTTTCTAACTAGTCTAGATTTAGGGTTAGAAGCAGATAGTGATATAGAAAAAGCTATTTATAGACTTGAAAAAATTCGTAATAATAAAGATAATGTATTTCAAAATCTTACTGATAATCATATTAGTTTTATAGGTAAAGATGAAAACTATGTTCCTTTACAGAAAAAAATTGAAAGAATTAACTCTTATTTAAAATAAAAATACCACTATTTATGGTATTTTTCGTTGTTTAAAATTTTATAACTTCTAAATAACTGTTCTAATAACAGAATACGAAATAATTGATGAGGAAATGTCATCTTAGAAAAAGATAATTTATAGTTTGACATTTCTTTAATACTTGGGTGTATTCCATAAGAGCCACCTATTAAAAAGGTAATATCACTAGAAGTTATCAAGGTTTTATCAATTTTATCAGCAAATGCTAATGATGATAACTGATTTCCTTCTATTTCTAAGGTTACTAGATATTCTTTTGGTTTTATATACTTTAGTATTTGATTCTTTTCTTTTTCTAACGCTATTTTTTCATCATCTATATTAGAATCTGGTAATTCAATTAATTCTATTTGTGTATATTTTTTTAATCTTTTTAAATACTCTTGTTCGGCATCTTTTAAATAATTTTCTTTTAATTTACCAATACATATTATTTTAATCATTTTATACCTCTATTTCTTCTAAAGATTCATATTGCCTTGCTACCACAATATCTTTATAAATACCATGTTCTTCTAATAGATTTTTGGTTGTGGAAATAGCTAATTCTTCGGTATTATTTTTTTCACTAATATGTGCTAACACTATTTTTTTGGTATTTGTTCCAGTTATTTCTAGTAGATATTCTGCTACTGTGTTATTAGAAAGATGACCTTTATCACTAATTACTCTTTGTTTTAAAATATATGGGTATGGACCTTCCATTAACATTTTTTCATCATGGTTGCTTTCTATAATATAGACATCTTTATTGGTCATGAGAGGTAAATATCTTCTATTGATATAACCGGTATCTGTGATATAGACTAGAGAATGATTATGATGCTCAATAATAAATCCTACTCCTTCTACATCATGAGAAATTCTGATAATATTAATTTTTAAATCTCCTATTTCGAAAGGATTTTCATAAATAAAAATGTTATCAAGAGGAATCTTTTTTGATAATTCCTCTAACATTTCTTCTAAGGCATATACTCTTAGATTTGTCTTTTTTACTAATACCTGTAATCCTTTTATGTGGTCACTATGTGTATGAGTAATTAAGATAGCATCTAAATCATTTGGCGTTAGGTTTAGTTTTTCTAACTCTGAAGCTAGAGTCTGATAATTAATTCCAATATCAATTAAGACTTTTACTTCACTGGTTCTAATTAAGGTACTATTTCCTTTAGAACCACTTGCTAATACTTTTACTTTCATTATTGATATAAGTTTAGCGGATTTATCGCTACTCCTCCTCTAAATGGGTAACCATTATATAAACCAAAGTGTAAGTGAACACCATATGCAAAACCAGTATTTCCCATTGTACCTATTTGATCACCTGCCATGACTATATCTCCAACTTGTTTATATCTTGCTGCCATATGGGCATACATAGTGTAATAACCATTTTGATGAGCTATTACAATATAATTACCATTGGTTGAAGTATAACTTGACTGAACGATAATACCATTGTTGGCTGCTTTTATTGGAGAGCCATAACCACTACCAGTAATATCAACAGCATCGTGATGTTTACCCCAACGCCATGAGAAATAACTTGATATTGTATATGGCGAATTAGTAGGCCATACCCAACTACCAATACCAACAGGAACATCAACATTCGGACCTAAGCTGCTAGATGAATAACGCTTAGTACCTCTGACTACAATTTTATTAATTGATGGTGATAAGACAACACTATTTGCTTGAACGGTATCTTGAATTTCACCATTTACTAATTGAATCTTTTCAGTAACAAGTGCTAGTCCATCTTTACCATCCTGCTCTACTTTTTCATAACCTACATACTGGGTATCATCATCTTTATAGATAGTCTCCATTTTAATTGGTTTTTGAGATACAACATGTTCTACTTCTACTAAATCAAATTTTGGGGAGATTAATCCTAACTTTACTTCTTGACCTGGGTATAATAAATCTTGGGCTGTTTTAAAGTTAGTATTGGCTATTAAAAATTCTTCAGTTGATAGTTTATTATTATTCGATATTTCTTCAATGGTATCTCCTGCTTTTACAATATAAGTTTCTTGTTCATCAGTTGTACCAAATAGTAAAAATTTACTTAATTCTTCTTCTGTTTCATATATTTTATCTCCAGCTGGTATACGATCTTTTTTAATCGTAATCGCATTTTGAATATATAAATTTTCAATAATAGTTCCAGTATCGTTACCTTCTATCTTTTTTTGAGTATCATTCAAATAAGCTTCATAAGTATCTTTATCAATAAAAGCAGTGACAGTTTTTGTAACAGAATTGGTAAAAATATCTTTATCTAGAACATATAGTGTTACATCATCTGTTGTGGTAGTAGTTCCATCTTCATTCTTCTTTTCTATTCCTTTAATATAAATTTTATAACCATCAATTGTAAAAGAAGAAGCTCCTTTAATATTTTCTATTTTCTTATAGATTTCTTCTACTGTTGAAATCTTATTATCATAAGTAATTTCTTTCACAATATCTAAATCATTAGGAGCATATACTTTATCTACATGATATTTATTTTTTAATTCCTGTTGTTTTTCATCAATATAGTTTTCTAAAGCTTCTTTTGATTCTATGATGCCAATTGATTTTCCTGCTAAATAAACATTATATAGTTGTCTAGGACTTTCTATTTTAGATTCTAATCCAAGTATTTTAGCAGATAAAGTATTAGGATTACTACCTATTACTAATAGAAGACATGATAGTAAGAAGACAATTATTACTATTAATATATTTTTCTTATCCATTTTCTTCACCCTTGTTATCTTTTATAAAATTTAAGAATGTACTGGTACTTTTTCTAAATAATAAATCAATTTTTCCAGTTGGACCGTTACGATGTTTTCCGATAATTAATTCACTTAAACTTGGATCAGGAGCTTCTCCTAATTCTTTTGCAGTTTGATAATAATCATCACGATATAATAAAGCAACAATATCGGCATCTTGTTCAATGGAACCTGATTCACGCAAGTCACTCATTTTAGGTCTTTTATCTTCTCTTTGTTCAACACCACGAGATAACTGAGCTAAGGCAATTACAGGGATTTTTAATTCCATAGCCATTTTCTTTAAACTTCTTGAAATATCAGTAATTTCAGCTTGACGATTATTTCCATAGTTGCCGCCCATATTTAATAGCTGTAAGTGGTCGATAATTACTAAATCTAGACCATCTTCACTAGTTGCTAGGCGACGACATTTTGATTTAATATCACCAACTGTTACACCAGCATCATCAGAAATATAAAGTTTTGCGTGTGATAATTGACTTTTTGCTTCTGTGATTCTTTTCCAGTCATCATTTACTAAATTACCACTTGTTAGTTTGGTTCCTTCTATTTGTCCTAAAGAAGAAATAATACGGTTTGCTAACTGCTCTGCACCCATTTCTAGTGAAAAGATAGCTACTGTTTTATCTGTATTAATTGCTACATTAGTTGCTAAGTTTAATGCAAAGGCAGTTTTTCCCATAGCAGGACGGGCCGCTAAAATAATTAATTGATTTTCATGTAGACCTGATGTTAACTTATCAAGTTCATACCAACCAGTTGGGATTCCGGTAACATCACCTTTAGAAGAAGCTAATTTTTCTAAATTCACTTGTACTTCATTTAAAACTTCTTGAATAGACTTAAATTCTGAAGAACGACGATTTCTAATAATACCAACAATTTTACTTTCAACTTGGTCTAAAATATCAGATACTTCACCATTATGCTCATAGGCTAAGGTTGCAATGTCAGTAGAAGTATCAATTACACTTCTTAGCATATAATTATCTTCTACGATTTGAATATAGTATTCTACATTGGCAGCAGTTGGTACTGTATTCATTAACTCAGTTAAATATTCAATACCACCTACTTCATTAAATTTATTAGTTTGTGTTAGTTCTGATGTGATTGTAGTTAGATCAATTGGAATTTTTTTATCATGTAAATTCACAATAGCTTGAAAAATAATACCATGTTTTTCTAAATAAAAGGATTTAGCAAATAATTTATCGGTTGCTTTTTCAATAGCTAAGGGAGATAAAAACATTGCTCCTAATACAGACTGTTCTGCTACAATATCATTGGGAATTGTCTTAATTGCCATGTTACCACCTACTTTACTTTGCTAATTGGACCTTTATTTCTGCTTTAATATCTTTATATAAAATAATAGATACTTTATGATAGCCTAATGACTGTAATTGGGTTGTTAATTCTATTTGTTTTTTATCAGTCTTATAGCCTTTTTTTAATAATTCTTCTTTGATTTGTTTAGCACTTATACTACCAAAAACTTTATCATGGTCACCAGTTTTTACTTTAAATACTAAAGTTAGTTTTTCTAATTCTTCCTTTAGTTTTTTAGCTTCTACTGTTTTTTCTTGTTCTTCCTGTTTTTTCATGTCATTCTCTTTTTTTACTTGAACCATATTTTTTTCTGTTACTTGAATGGCATACCCATTTTTAATTAGATAGTTTTCAGCATAACCATCTTTTACTTCTTTAATATCACCTTTTTTGGCTTGTTTTTTTAAGTCTTTTATAAATATAACTTTCATGATATTCCTCCTATTTTAGTAAATCTATTAATTCTAATGATACTTCTGTTAAAGTCTTGCCATTATTAATTTGAGCTGCAGCATCATGATTATCTCCACCACCGCCTAAATTTTCAGCAATTTCTCCTACATTGATATTTCCTTCACTTCTAGCACTTAAACCTATGCCACCATCTATACGGTTTCCTAAAACAAATGATGCTTCTATATTTTTAAATCTTAATAGAGTATCGGCAATTTTAGCTAATTCTTCTCTTTTATACTGTTGTTTTTCAGGAGCTACTATTAGGGCATATTTGTCATGAATCACTTTTACTTTAGAAATTACTTTTTGTCTTTCTAAATATTCTTTGATATCTTGTTTAAAATATGACTGCACTTTTTTAGGATTAGCACCTTGTTTAGTTAGATAATATGCTGATAAATATGTTTCTTGTGTAGTTTTTACAATAAAATTATTAGTATCTAATACAATTCCTGCTAATATATGAGTAGCCGTTGTTGGGGTTAACTTTACTTGATATTTTTCAATTAAACCGGTTACTATCTCACAAGCACTTGATGCTTTTTCATTAATGATTTGAATAGTATTTGGAATGGTTTGATCTGATTCTTGATGATGATCTAGAATAATAATATGATTAAAATAATGAATAATTTGATCATTTTGAAGTAAGTGAGCTTTGTTGGTATCAACGATTATTAAAATACTATCTTTATAATGATATTTAGGAATGTCTTTGCTTTTTATTAGAATTGTTTTATCATCAAGTTCCGTTAATAGTTTCGCAACACCTAATTCATTTTTTTCATCATCTATAATGATATAACTATTTTTATTAAAATGTGTAGCTATTTGACTAACACCAATACAAGCACCTATTGCATCTAAATCTAGATTTTTATGACCTACAACAAATACATTTTTACTTTTTTTAATGATTTTTTTTATTTTATTTTCAATTTGCATACTAACTCCAATCTATGCTAGTATTATACTACAAAATATAGTATCTGTCATTTTTTTATTTAGAAGTATTTTTTCCTTTGTAAAGTTTTTTAAGCTTTTTAAGCTTTTTATGTATCTTAAATATATGTTTACTTATATTTTTTGATAAATTTTTGGAGATTTTAGGCAGAAAATCCCTAAGGTATCATTTTAGTTTTTTCAAACTATCATGTATTTTACTATTTATATTTCAAAGACATTCTAATTAAGCTGATTTCAATTTTCTTATGTTTTCTAGACGATTATTGATAATATGGCCTTTTGCCATTGCCATCATACCTATCATCATTATGTCTATTATTACTGTCGCCTTTTTTAAGCCTCTAACTTTATTATTTTCTAAATTAAAATCTCTATCTAATCTTCCGTTTATTCTTTCTAACGCTGTTCTCTTATTATATATTTTTTTCCACTTATTACTATTCCTAGCTATTGGAGTAAAGATTCTTTCATCTGTGGATAACTCTATGCTGTACACTTTATTATTATAACCATATCTTAATTTATCTTTTATTTTATCATAACCCAAATATTTCATTGAATTTTTTTCACCTTTATCATCTACATAATATACATCTCCATCGTATGTATATACTATATTTGTATCTTTATATTGTTTAGTTTTCTCGCCATCTTTCCATTGATTTTTTATATCTATTATTGGCTTTATTCCATATTTTTTTATTTCTTTTATTAAATCTTCTCCATCATATCCTTTATCAGCTGATAAAGTTTTAATTTTTTCTCTTTTATTTAGATCCATCTCATTTAATTTTTTTAATAACTGTTTTCTTTCTCCAACTGATGCTTTAGTTACTGTATAGTCTATTGGTAATTCGTAATCTACATCTGCTAATAAATGATAACGATATCCAAAAAACTTTTTCTTTTTACTTTGTGTAACTCCATCTTTATCTTTATAATAATATTCTTTAATTGTAAAATCTGCATCCATATCACATCTAGAATCTTCCATTTTTCCTTCTTTATTATATCCAATTGCTCGTGATAAAAATATTTTTCCATCTTCTCCAACATTACTACCAAAATCCTTTAAATTTTCATACATAAATTCTCTTAATTCATAAAAGCATTCTTTTAGCATGGGTTCTATTTCTTT
>OGDF01000993.1_pt1 | contig 43434 bp, 43 predicted proteins | sample 1570141 | NCBI WGS metagenome assembly OGDF01 (sample SAMEA4370581, study PRJEB24528) | human gut metagenome
TTAAAAAATTTAGTAGGCAATTTTATATTTTTGCCTACTAAAATTTTACACTAACAAAAATTCTCTTAATACTCAATTAGAAAAAGTTATACTTTTATATATGTAATATTTAATTTATGAATATTTTTGTTTTTTATGTAGAAACTAAATATATATTTATTGGTAATACCAATAATAATAACTGTGGCACTAAATTAATGACCACAATCTATTATGGAGGTGCTTAAATAATGGCTAAAAATAAAGAAAAGAAAAATAAGAAACAAGGAACTAATGCTGAAAAACATAAACCAGTTAATAATGAAACTTTAAACGATCAAAAATAAGTTATCAATACGACAAAAGAGAGGCACTTGTTTAATACAAGTCCTCTCTTTCGCTGTAATGTTAACCATTACAAATCCAATATATATGTTTTTACTCTTCCAAATATTTCTTCAAAAATTTACCAGTATAAGACCTATCATTTTTACAAATTTGTTCTGGTGTTCCGACAGCAACTATTTCTCCACCGCCATCTCCACCTTCTGGTCCTAAATCTATTATATAATCTGCAGTTTTTATTAAATCCAGATTATGTTCAATAACAATTATAGTATTGCCTGTATCTACAAGACGTTGTAATATGTCTACTAGTCTATGAACATCAGCTATATGAAGTCCTGTAGTTGGTTCATCTAAAATATACAACGTTTTACCTGTCGCTCTTTTAGAAAGTTCTGTTGCAAGTTTAACTCTTTGTGCTTCACCTCCAGATAAAGTTGTAGAAGGTTGCCCTAGTTTTATATAGCCAAGTCCAACATCATATAATGTTTGAATTTTTTGTTTAATTTTTGGAATATTACTAAAAAAGCTTAACGCTTCTTCTACAGTCATATCTAGTACATCTGCAATAGTCTTACCTTTATATTTAACTTCTAATGTTTCATGATTATATCTTTTACCCTTACATACTTCACAAGGTACATAAATATCTGGCAAGAAATGCATTTCTATTTTTATTAATCCATCACCATTACAAGCTTCGCACCTACCTCCTTGTACATTAAAGCTAAATCTTCCTTTTTGGTACCCACGCAATTTTGCTTCATTTGTATTCGCAAAAATATCTCTAATTGTGTCAAAAACTCCAGTATATGTTGCTGGGTTAGACCTTGGTGTTCTACCAATTGGTGATTGGTCAATATTTATTATTTTATCTATCTTATCGATTCCAACTACTTCTTTGCATTTACCAGGCTTCTCGTTAGAACCATTTAATTGTTTTGTAATTGTCTTATATAGTATTTCATTTACTAATGTACTCTTTCCAGACCCAGAAACACCTGTTACACAGTTAAATACTCCAAGCGGAAATTTAACACTAATATTTTTTAAGTTATGTTCTGTCGCACCTTTAACTTCTATGGATTTGCCTTTTACAGTTTTTCTTCTCTTTTTTGGTACAGGAATCTTTTTTCTTCCACTTAAATATTGTCCTGTTATAGAATTTTCTACTCTTTTAATTTCATCTGCTGTTCCTTGTGCCATTACATTACCACCATGTACACCAGCACCTGGACCTATATCAATTATTTGGTCTGCTGCATACATAGTATCTTCATCATGCTCTACAACAAGAAGTGTATTTCCTAAGTCTCTTAGTTTCTTTAGCGTTGCTAGTAATTTGTCATTATCCCTTTGATGTAATCCAATACTAGGCTCATCTAAAATATATAATACACCTGTTAACCCTGAACCTATCTGAGTAGCTAAACGTATACGTTGTGATTCTCCTCCAGATAGTGTACCTGCTGATCTTGATAATGTTAGATATTCCAATCCAACATCTATTAAGAAATTTAGTCTCTTATCTATTTCTTTAAAAATCTGTTCACCTATTAATTTTTCTTGGTTTGTTAATTCTAGATTCTTTAGATAATCTCTAATTTTATTTATAGGCATATCTGTTAATTCATTAATATTTTTATCTCCCACTTTTATAGAAAGAATCTCTTTTCTTAATCTTGCACCATGGCAAGCATGACAAGGGCTCTCGCTCATATACATTTCATAGAATTCTCTCATCCCCTGCGATTTCGTTTCATTATGTCTTCTTTCTAATGTCGGAATAACACCCTCAAATGGTGCAGTAAATTTTCTTATTCCAAATGGTGATTCATGTTCAAAATCTATACATTCATCACCTGTTCCATATAATATCTTATCTAAAAAATCTCTTGGCAATTTTTTTATTGGAACTTTTATATCTACACCATAATGTTTACCAATAGCTTCAAAATACATTTTAGCCATTGTTTCTCCTTTTTTCATTGTACTAGATCCAAAAGCTTTAACCCCATCATATAAAGTTTTATTTTTATCTGGTATAATTAGGTCTTCGTCCATTTTCATTAGATAACCAATACCTGTACATTCTGGGCAAGCTCCTTGTGGATTATTAAAAGAAAACATTCTAGGTGTTAATTCTGGAAAGCTAAAACCACAATCTGGACAAGCATAATTTTGGCTATATAAAGTTTCTCCTTTGCTGGGAACATCTATCATAACTATGTTATCTGCATGTTTTAAAGCGATCTCTACAGATTCTGTTAATCTACTCCTTATTTCCGGTTTAATTACAAGTCTATCAACTATTAAATCTATATTATGTTTTTTCTTTCTATCTATCTGGATATCATCTGATAGCTCTACGTTTTCCCCATCAATTCTTGCTCTTATAAAACCTTCTTTTAGCAAGTCTTGGATTAATTTTGTGTATTCACCTTTTCTTCCACGGACTATTGGAGCTATAACTTGTATTTTAGTTCCTTCATCTAATTTCATTATATTATCTATAATTTGGTCTATTGTTTGCTTCTCGATTTTCTTACCACAAATCGGACAATATGGCACACCAATTCTTGCATATAACAAACGAATATAATCATAGATTTCTGTTACAGTTCCAACTGTTGACCTAGGATTCTTTGATGTTGTCTTTTGATCTATAGATATTGCAGGTGACAAACCTTCTATTGATTCTACATCTGGCTTTTCCATTAAGCCTAAAAATTGTCTTGCATATGAAGAAAGGCTCTCTACATATCTTCTTTGACCTTCTGCATATAATGTATCAAAAGCCAATGATGATTTTCCGGAACCAGAAAGACCTGTTACAACAACTAATTTGTCTCTTGGTATTTCTAAATTTATATTTTTTAAATTATGTTCTTTTGCACCTTTTATAATTATCTTATCATTCATAAAATGCCCCCAATAAGTTCAGTTTACATACTTAGTCGGGAAAAAAGGAATGTCCCCAAATCCCGATTACATTATATTATATTTAATTTATAAAAACAATAGTTTGGTATAATTTTCTAAAAATACATAAAAATAAGGAAGTTTCCTTCCTTATTTTTTATATCTATCTTCCTTCTCCATATCCAAAATATGTTGGACCTAGTCTTGTTTGGGAATTATATAGTTCCAAATTTAATGAGTTTAAATAATTTCTAGAACTATTGCATCCAAGTAATATTTTATATCCCTCTATTGTTTTTTTCAAAAACCCAATATGTCTGCTTCCTAATTCTCCTCTATCTATATATTGTCCTACATTTCTTTCCGAGAACAAAGATCTAAAAGTAAAGTTTAATCTGTCATCATCATTTTTCAAAATACTATTCATTTCTTCATCTGTTAGCTCAAATGCGATACTTTTTTTGCTTGCTAAGTTTTGAACATCATCACTATTTCTTTTAGCTGTATATTTTGCAATATATAAATTGGATATTTGGTCATCTGCCCTATGGACAATCGTTTTTACCTTAACAATTTCATCCAAATATATAATTTTTCCTGTGTCTGGATCTGTAAAATAGATAGAATCTTTACCTGGTGCAACACGAATGTTATTATCATTTATTCTGTTTTCTTGTTCTTGCTTTTCTCGTTTTTCAAAATTCTCTTCGTCTATAAGGGCTTGTTCATACATCTCATCAACCATTTTCTTATTAGCTTGTTTTCTTAATTTAACTTGTTCTTTTCTATCTCTATTAATTTGTTCTACCCAATCTTTGGTAAGTTTTTTATCTGCATAAGCTAGTGCTTCTGGACTATTATTTCCTATAGCTACATATGTTTGCATACTACTGTCTGTTGACATATCAGCTTTTCCTACTGGTGTTACTTCATAATAATTTAAACGATTTAAGTCCACTCTTCCAGATTGAACTAATTGATACAATCCATCATTAGATAAAAACTCCTCTAATGAATAATAAGTTGGTATCTCGAAACATATTTTTCTTAAATTCTGAGGTTCTAATCCTTCCTGGTTATAACTTTGATTTAAATCTGCAACAATTAATTTAGTAGTTTGCCCATTTTCATCTTTTATTAATCCTAATTCCTTAATCTTTTGAAAGCTATACATATCTAAACCATTCATACTTACAGTTCCATAAAACACTTCTTCTCCAGCATTGTTTATAGCATTAATAACATCGGAATGCCTTGAATAAAACACCTGATTAGAATAATATTCACCTAATTCCTCTTGCTTATTTTTTCTAAAGAGTGAAGCAATTTTAGAAAATATATTCTTTTTTTTAACCACTAACGCCATTGTATCTTCTTCTTTTTTTCTTTTGAATCCAAACATTAAATTATCCCCTTTTATTCGACAAATATTCTTACAATATTATTTTATATTTATTAAAATTAAATGTCAATCGTTATACTAAATCTTGCAATTCCTTAATTTTATCCCTTAATTCTGCAGCCTTTTCAAATTCCATTTTAGAAGCACATTTGAGCATCTCATCTGTTAGTTTAGTAATTATTTCCTCTATATTTTCATCTTTCTTTATATCGTATTCTGATGATACATCCTCTAATACTGTAGCTTTAATTGTATCTCTAACAGATTTATTTATCGTCTTTGGAGTAATACCATGTTCCTCATTATATTTCAGCTGAATCTCGCGTCTTCTATTTGTTTCACTTATTGCTTTTTCCATAGACTCGGTTAATTCGTCCGCATACATTATTACTTTTCCATTAGTATTTCTAGCAGCACGTCCTATAGTTTGAATAAGTGAACGTTCTGAACGTAAAAATCCTTCTTTATCCGCATCTAAAATTGCAACTAGTGAAACTTCTGGAATATCTAATCCTTCTCTTAATAAATTTATTCCTACTAAAACATCAAATTCTCCTAAACGAAGATTTCTTATTATTTCCATTCTCTCTAATGCTTTAATATCTGAATGCATATAATTTACTTTTATGTCTACATTTTTTAAATAATCGGTTAAATCTTCTGCCATCTTTTTAGTTAAAGTAGTAACCAATACTCTTTCATTTCTTTCTGTTCTTTCTCTTATTTGCTCTATTAAATCATCAATTTGATTCTCTATAGGTTTTACTTCTATTTTTGGATCAAGTAAACCTGTTGGTCTTATAATTTGTTCTATAACATTTCCTTTGCTATGTTCTTTTTCATATTCTGCTGGTGTCGCACTTACAAATACAACTTGATTTATTCTTTCTTCAAATTCTTTAAATGTTAATGGTCTATTATCATATGCTGATGGTAATCTAAAACCATAATTTACTAAAGAATCTTTTCTAGCTTTATCCCCATTATACATTGCTCTTACTTGTGGAATTGTAGCATGTGACTCATCAATTAATAGCAAGAAGTCTTTTGGAAAATAATCAAATAATGTAAATGGTGGGCTCCCTGGTTCTCTTCCACTAATATGTCTAGAATAGTTTTCTATCCCTTGGCAAAATCCAGTCTCTTTCATCATTTCTATATCAAAATTAGTTCTTTCTTCTATTCTTTGTGCTTCTATTAATTTACCTTGATCTTTAAAAAATTTAATTCTTTCTTCTAATTCCTCTTCAATAGTTCCTATTGCTCTATCCATCTTCTCTTTAGTTGTGACATAATGCGAATTTGGGAAAATCATCACATGGGCTCTTGTACCTATCGCCTTACCTGTTAATGGATTAATTTCTGAAATTTTCTCTATTTCATCGCCCCAAAATTCTACTCTAATTGCACTTTCACTCTGATCTGATGGGTATATTTCTACGATATCTCCTTTTGCTCTAAAAGTTCCTCTTTTAAAATCCAATTCATTTCTTGTATACTGCATTTTTACTAACTTTTTTAATACTTCATCTCTAGATTTCTGCATTCCTGGTCTTAAAGATATAATCATATTTTCATAATCGATTGGGTCACCTAAACCATAGATACAAGATACGGACGAAACAATTATTACATCTTTGCTTTCGAACAAACTAGCTGTTGCAGAATGGCGTAATTTATCTATTTCATCATTTATAGATGCATCTTTTTCTATATATGTATCAGAACTTGGAATATAGCTTTCTGGCTGATAGTAATCATAGTAACTTACAAAATACTCAACATGATTTTCTGGAAAGAATTCTTTAAATTCTGAATATAATTGCCCTGCTAATGTTTTATTATGTGCTAAAACCAAAGTTGGTTTTTGTACATTCTGTATTATATTTGCCATTGTAAATGTTTTTCCAGAACCGGTAACTCCTAATAATGTCTGAAATTTCTTACCTTGTTTAATTCCATTACTTAAATATTCAATTGCCCCAGGCTGGTCACCTGTTGGTTTATATTCTGAATGTAATTTAAACATATTTGCCTCCTTATATATTCCTTTTTCTTCGAAAATTATAACACACAATATCATATAAAAACAATAGAACTAAAAAGAGTCATATTTTTAATAAATTTTTTACTATGCGCATATACTATTTTACAAGGAGATGATAAAATGATAGATAATTACCCAACAATTCCATATTTAGGGTTTAAAGATGAAAATTTAAAGACACCAATTACCTTTCCTGCTCAGCAACAAAAATATCAACCAGGAATGGAATATGAAATGAATCCAAAACCTATTTTTGAAAATCCTAATTATGTTCCTAGTAAAAAACTTGAAAATAAAGTCGCGATAATTTCTGGTGGAGACAGTGGTATTGGACGTGCTATTAGCCTTCTTTTTGCTAAAGAAGGAGCAGATATAGTAATTAGTTATTTAAACGAAAATGAAGATGCAAATTACACAAAAAAATTAATAGAAAATTATGGTAGAAAATGTGTGCTTGTTCCTGGTGATTTGCGTGATGAAAAGCTTTCTACCTATATAGTAGATACTGCAATAAAAAATTTTGGGAAAATTAATATTTTAGTGAATAACTGTGGTGTACAATTTCCTCAAAATAGTATTTTAGACATTACAAGTGCACAATTAAGAGCAACTTTTGAAACTAATATATTTACATTTTTTTATTTAACAAAGGCTGTTCTCCCTCATTTAGATGCACATAGTAGTATAATTAACACAACTTCTATTACTGCATTTGCGGGTAAAAAGAATTTAATTGATTACTCTTCTACAAAAGGAGCAATTACTGTATTTACAAAATCACTTGCATTATCACTTGCAGATCAAAAAATACGAGTTAATGCTGTTGCACCTGGCCCTATTTGGACACCTTTAATTCCTTCATCTTTTAACGAACAAGAAGTTGAAATCTTTGGTACAGACACACCATTAAAACGAGCTGGTCAACCATTTGAACTTGCCCCAGCTTATCTATATTTAGCAAGTGACGATTCTAGATATGTTACTGGTCAAATAATTCATGTAAATGGTGGTACCATAGTATAAAAATTTTTTAAGCTGTCAAGTTTCGACAGCTTTTGCATTTTTATTAATATATAATTTTTTTAAAATTATTATATCTAATTTACTACATAATATAAATTTTTATACAAAAGGAGGACTATATGTACAGTAAACATTTATATTGCTTTGTAATGAATGCAAAATCAAAAATAGTCGATATAAGACTAGATAGCGAGGAGGTTGCTTTTTTAAAAAAGAACGAAATTAAATGTAAAGAAAAACCAGATAAAATTGGAAATCTATTTTCTGTAGACTGTGCTCAACTTAAAGAGAAATTTTGTAACTGTTAATTAACATTATTTATGTAGTAAATGAATAATTTTTACGCTGTACTAATTAAACCGCCATAAGACGGGAAATTAAGCAACTAACAAAAACTGCATTTAGCTTAAGCCAGATGCAGTTTTTTGTTTATTTTACTTATTTTTCTCCTTCATAATAATGTTATCATTTTTTTGATAACATTATTAATCTCTTGTTCTTCTGTAATTATATTAAATTCTTCTGTATTATAAGTATATTTCATCAAAAGCATTTCTGTATTGTTATTTACTAACTGTCCTGATAAATTTAACAATAAAAAATATTCTGCGTTATTCGATAACATATTTCTACATATGTAATATTCATCACCATTACTTAGTTTTATGTGTTTACCGGTTTCAAGATTTCTCATTTAGCTCACTCCCTAAAAAAATCAAAAAATTTATTTGGATTGACTTCTTTATCAAATTGTTTATTTATCTCATCTATATTTTTTCCCTTTTCTATACCCTCTCTATATGTAGGCATATACCTTTGAAAATCATCTGCTTTAAAATCTGCCTTATAGCTTTTTATATATTCTGTATAGTTATTAAATACTTGTTCAAATTCTTCTAATTTATCTATATCTGTACTTTGTATTCCTGTAGCATATGCATTAAAATATTCATCAAAGTCTTGTATCTTAGTTAAATCTAAATTTTTAAAATGAGCTAACATTTGATTATTCCTTGCAATATCAGCTTGCATATCTTGTGCACTTTCCTGTAAGATTTGTCCTAAAGCATCATTTCCTTTTAATTCTTTACTATGAGCTTCTTTACTGTATCCAGCATCAGAATGTTCTTGTATTAGTCCACTTTGTATATCTTTTGCATCAAGCAGTATCTGTAATTTTTCATTTTTAAAATTTAATGCCTTACTTTTTATGTCTAATTGCTCTAATGTATATGCAAGTTTATCTTCGTTCGTTGGTTCTTTAATTAAAGAATATTTAACTATTGCATTATCTCTTTGTGTTCTTAGCTCATTAACTTCATCACTGTAACTTATAGCAGTTGTTTCTGACTCTACTCTTTCATCTTCCGAAAAAGTTTTACCTACTCTATCGGCTTCATCTCTAATATCCGAATTTGTTCCTTTTATAAGATCGGTTAAAATTGCATTTTCATCAATTAAATCATCAGAACTTTGTTCTAAGTCTGCAAGTGCATCAAGTGTATTTTCTGCAGAATCATATTCTATTGTTATATTATTATTATCTATAATAGTATCTGCTCTTGAAGCAATCGCTGCTCCTATAGCACCTCCTATTAGTGTTGCCATAGCTATTGGAAGTATAATTTTTCTTTTTTTAGGTTGTTCTTTATTAGTTGTTTGTTCTTGCTCATTTTGTTGTGTTTCAACAGTAACTGGTATTGGTGGTGGAATTGCAATCCCTTTATGTTTTTTGGCTGAATCTAATATAAGTTTTGTAACATTTTGAACGTTTTCTTCTGTATTGTGTAAGTATTTTCCCTCTATCTCTTTTTTACTATTTTTCCCTAGAATAGCTCCACCTATATTTTTTCCAAACATTTTTAGAGTAAAGAAATTAGTTTTTTTATCGTTCTTGGTTATTTCACCTTCTGAATATTGTTCTAATGCACTAGTTACAGCTTGTTCTACACCTTCTTCTGTAATAACATATTCCTGTTCGTTTTTATCTTTTTTTGCCATTTGCTCACCTTCTTCTAACTTCTTACTAAATCATCATTTCTATTTAATAATGTATCTATTGCAATTGTTCTCTCGTAATCGCTTTTTGGTTTCTGCATTAAATTATCAATTTTTCTTGCTAATTCAGCTTCTTGTTCCAGTGGAACTCCTATTGCTTGATGATTTCTTATTATTATATTTTCAATAATTTTTTCTGCATCATTTTCACTTATTTTTAGTTTTTTAGCTGTTCTTTGTATTCCAGTAATTCCATTACTAGCATATGCAGCAATAAAGTGTTCATCTAAGCTCATCCTTATTCCTAGTATTTCTGTGGCTTGTTCTAATGCAGATATATTATTTCCATTGTCTTGAAGTTCTGTATCTAAATTTGCTATATTTGCTCTCGGTATTGTTCCATCTAAGCCAATACCATATATAATGTTTCCCTTTAATGATTCTCTCATTATCTTTCTTTGAAGTAATGGTGTAATGTTATTCCATTTACTCTCTTTATCATGTGTTACAATATAGTATTTTTCATTATTTTCATCTAGTCTTCTTATAATTGCTTTATTTTCTATTCCATAATCAGAACAGAACCATAATCTTTGCTTATCCTTTGTACTCATGGCTACCTCCACTATCTGCTATTTTTTTCCTCTAAAAGTTTTACTTTTTTATTTCTTAAAAATAACATTCTTATAAATTTAGGAATTCTGTTTAACATTTCTTTTAATGAATTACATTCTTGCTCTAATTTTTTTATTTCTTCATCCTTATTGGAAATTACCTTTTGATATCCATAAATTAATTCTTTGGCTTTTGGTAATTTTTGATTTTCTTTTTGCAATTTTGAAACATCTTTGTTCAAATTAATATTATCTACTCTTGCCTTATATCCTTCATTTTGCTCATTAGCCAAATTAAGATATTGGGCAATATCTTTCTTATACTCTTCATAAAATTCCCTATCACTAACATCATCTGCAATCTTTTGTAAAAATTCCCATGTCTGTGGGTCTATATCTTGTTCTTCTAGTGAAATTTCTGGATTAATTACAATATTAGAGTCAACTTTCATATTATCTTCTATGTATTTTAAAGTTTCTTTTGGAATTGAATCATAGTCTTTTTTTGGAAAACAATCGATTATTAATTTTGCTTGATATAAATATTGTGGTTTTGATAACATAAACTTCTCCTTTTCTGCTTTTGTAAAATTTATCTCTATTATTTTTATACTATTATAATTAATATCACAACAAATTAGTTTATTCAATAAAATTTCATAAAAAGTCTTTAAATTGGAAAACCACAAAGGGTGTAAAATATTAAATCCCCTTGTGGCTTCTAGTTAATGAATTAAAATATGCTTAAATTTGTCTTCAAACTTATCTAAGCATATTCTATTTTGAAAAGTAAGAACCATAGTTGCATAGCCATCAGCCTCACATTTTACTGGCTTTTGCAACCCAACATTGTTTTCTGAAGCATATTTTAAGGCAGTTGCTATATTTTTATACAGCTGCTTAATGCTTCCTGTTGACTTGCTTGCTATTGAAGAAAAAAATTCTTGTTCCTGCTCGATGTCCTCAAATGACGGAAAATATCTATTTGATTCTGGAATCAAAAATTTGTATTCTACTATGTATTGGCTTACAAGTATAAGTCCCTCATACATTTGCATATCCCCCTCAATTAAAACTTGCTCTTATAAATGCTTATAACAGCGTTAAGCTGTTTTTCTATCATTTTGTATGAATTCTTTTCTTTACCTATTCTTGATATTAAAATTACTTCTTCTTTTGTTAAACCAGCTAACACTGTATATTCTGTATTTAACCTTAAAATTATTAATTGCTTATGCTGTACAGCATCTGCAACTTCTTTCCAAAGATTATCAGATTTTAATGTAGAATAAATAAAGCTACCTCTTTTAGAGGTTGAAGCATCAACGATATCGGTAATAAATTTTTCTGGTCCCTTCTCTTTATAGTTGAATGACAAGTATATTTCCGTTAATTCCCTTGTATTTAATACAATATTTGTATCAAAATAAAGCATGAAAAATCTTACCACCCATATTGCAGATTCCAAAAGAGAGGCTCCATCCTCTATCGTTTCTATCTTTACCTTATATACATCTTCTAGATGCATTGGTAATTCAAATGGAGGGTTTACATATCCATCTCGTAAGTTTCTTTGTAATTTTTCTTTCTCCCCTTCTGTAATATAAGAAGTATCATTTAGCCGATTTAGCATTTTTAATACTCCTTTTAATTCATCAAGTTCCTTTTTCATTCTCATTCCCCTTTCTGCCAAATTCTGGCATTAATTTTTTCTATAGTGCGACTTATTAATTATACTACTTTTTACCAATAATTTCAATTTCTTAAGCTTAGTTTTTATTACTTTTTAAATATTGGTTGAATTAAATTCTAAATGCACATTTAATATTTTTATATCCATATATAAGATTAAATGCACGATATACCTAAATTTTTTTCTTTTTCTATACCTTTTTTTATTTAAAAATGATATAATAATATTGTATTCAATAAAATTATCCTTATTTTTATGCATGACAAATAGCAAAAATACATTTATTTTAAAAAAAGTCAAAAATTAAATGCACTTTTGCTACTTTAATTTATTTAATTATTTGTCTGCTTATTGTTTACTAATTTTTATTGAATATTAATTATCAAACCAGTATTTTTTATACTTGGTTTTGATTTTATCTTTATGGATTTGTATGATTTTTCGAGATTGCTCATACAAATCTTGTTCTGTATAAATATTTAAGTTTGCTCCAAAATGCTCAATAAGTGTGTTTTGGAGTTCTTTATCTATATCTATTCTGTAAAAATTCTCTAACCACTTAAAAAAGTTATTGTAATCCATTATTTATCACCTACCTTTAATAACCTCGGTGACAAATTCACTTCATCTGTTTGTATTTTTCTTACTCCTAATTTATTTATTATTTGCTCGTCCAATGTTAATAATATTGCATTATATGGTGTTTTACAATTTAATATATCTCTACTTGTACTATTTATATTGCTCATTAACATATTTACTTTTTCTTGTGTTAATTTATCAAATGAACTTCCTTTAGGTAATACATATCTTATATATTCATGATTTTTTTCTATTGCCCCTTTTTGCCATGCTGCTCCTGGATCACAGTAAAACACATGGCTTAATATTTCTTCTGTTTATTCATCTTTTTCTATACTAATTGGATTAAAGAACTCTGAACCATTATCCGTTAAAATCACTTCAAATATTTTTTTGAATAATTCTATTCCAATTGCTTTCTTTATACCTTTAAATACTTCTTCTACAAATTCCATTGTTTTATTTTCCATTAAGTAGATCAACATGAATTTACTTTGTCTAATCAGTAGCGTTAAGAATACTTTTCCACCTTTTCTTCCTTCTACTGTATCCATTTCTACTATTGAACACTCTGGATGCTTTCCTATATATTCTTTAAAATATTCATATGTTCTTCCTCTACGTATCGCTGTTTCTTGTCTTATCCTTTGTCTCTTATTTTCTTTTCTCTTTTTGTATTTCACTTTCCTTGGTAAATCAATATTTTTAAACGAGAAAACTCCTAAATTTACATAGTTATACATCGTCGCTCTTGAAAATGTTATTTCGTCTGGATGATTTGCATATATATGGCCTATACTCTGATGTTTTTCTTTTATCAATGGTGTTATCAATCTATCCAATTCGTATATTTCTTCTTTTGTTTGATTTATTCCGTATCTCGCTATTCTTAACTTTTCACTATATTCATCATTAGCAAATTTTGCATAGTAGTAATATTTTATTTTTCTGCATACATTCTTTTCTTCACAACCATTACATACATATGGTGCTCCTGTTAATTTGTAACAAATTTCTTCTTCATAACATTTTTCTTTATTAGTACAATCAAATTTTTTACATTCTCGTCTGTTTTTACATAAATTTTTTCTGTTGTTAAAACCACTTGGATTTTTCCTAAATCTGTGTCCTCGTACTTCTCGCATTATTGTTGTTCTGCTTTTATTTAAATCTTTTGCTATTTTAGCGAAATTTCTTCCGTTATTTAAACCAATCTCTATGAAGTTTCTTTCATCATATGTTAGATGTTTATTAGGCGCTTTCCTTATTTCCATATACTATTCCTCCTAACAAACAACAAGCAGACATTTTATTATATTATACTTTATTTAAGGAGGTTAACACAAATCATGTTAACCTCCTCATGAATTTTTTAATTACTAATTTATCTTATTTTTTCTATTACTAAATGCATTATTCTTATGTTAATTGTGCATTTAACTTTTTATTTAACTCTTTTTAAATATTTATAAGTAAAAATACACCTAAACTACAATAGCTTAGGTGTTTATAATTTAATCTTATTCGATATCAATATATTTTTTATCTGGAAGTTGTTTTGGTTCATCTTTCTTATTTACTTCTAGTGTTAATGTTCCGTTTTTGAATTTTGCTTTAATATCCTCTTCTGTTACATCTTCTCCAACGTAAAAGCTTCTAGAACATTCACCATAATATCTTTCTTTACGTACATACTTACCTTCTTCTTTGTCTGTTTCTGCTTTATTTGCTTTAGCATGAACTGTTAAATAACCATCTTGAATCTCAATTTTTATATCTTCTTTTTCGTATCCTGGTAAGTCCATATCAATTACATATTTGTCCTTTTTCTCCTTGATATCAGTTTTCATTACCCTACTTTCTGAGCCTGTAAAAAATGGATCACTAAACATCTCATCAAATAAATCAAAATCATTTCTTCTTGGTATCATCATCATAATAATCGTCTCCTCTTTCTTCTTATTATTTTATGTGTTGACACCCTTTTGCTTAGGTAGCACATATGTAAAAGTCTTTTAACTTTTTACAAATATATTATATATCTAATTTTAGCAAAGTCAATAGTAGAGTGCTAAAATTTACAAAACTTTCACATTTCTCTTAAAATGCTTGATATTACTATAATTTAAGTTCATAACTTAATTAATGATATTCCTCAAAAATTGATTACTTACAAAAAGATACTATTTAGTTTTAGTTCTAAAATTAAATAACTAAAAATAGGGAAAAAAGAACGTCCCTAAATCCCTATTTTTTTATAACTTTTAATCTTGTAAATTCTTCTCTATCACGTTCATCTAATGTTTCTTGAATCGTCTTTTGTTGTTTTATATAATTCGGTATAATTATATCTTTTAAAGAGTTTGAACGTTTTTGTACTTTTTGTATAGCTTCATCTAATCTTTGTAATGTAGTTTTTATTTGTGCTAAATCTATTAGTATTTCTTTTAACTTTTGAAATTCAACTATCGCTTCATCTAAAGTTATTGTTGTTCCTAATAAGCCAAATGTTAAATCTGGTATCTTCTTGTTTTCATAAGAAACTATTGGAATTTCTACTCCCATTACAGTTTTATATTTTATGTCCAATTTATTATCAATATTTATATCGTAAGCAATATTGTTTACTTTACTAATTCCAATATCCACATTAGCATTTTGCAACATATAAAAAGCCTTTTTATATTGTTCGTTAAAATTTTCTTCTATTTTTTTCTTTTTACTATAATATTTTTCTTTTTCCTTTATTAAAATATATTTCTTCTTTTCTAATAATTCTTGACCTTGCTTAGACAAAGTAATTGTCTTTTTTAATTTTATTAAATTACTTTTAGTTGGAAGAATATCACTCATGGTTGCCTCCATTATAATTTATTTAATTCTTCTTTTGGTAAAATATTTAGTATTTCTAAAGCTAAATCTAGAGTTTGGTTTATATCTCGTCTTTCATCTGTTCCTTGTTTTAAAAATCTTTCTTCAAATTTATCTGCAAATTCCAAGTACTTTCTATCTAATTCATTTAAGTCACTTTCACCTAAAACTTTTGCTAAAGCCCTTACATCTTGTGCTTTTGAATATGATGCAAATATTTGGTCAGATATTTTACTATGATCTTTTCTGGTATATTTTTCACCTATTCCATCTTTCATTAATCTTGATAATGAATTTAAAATATCAACAGGTGGTGTTATCCCTTTTTGATATAAATCTCTTGATAATACAATTTGTCCTTCTGTTATATATCCTGTTAAATCTGGTATCGGATGAGATATATCATCATTTGGCATAGTTAAAATTGGAATTTCTGTAATAGAACCTTCTTTACCTCTTATCATTCCAGCTCTTTCATAAATAGATGCCAAATCACTATATAAATATCCTGGATAACCTTTTCTGCTTGGTATTTCTCCTTTTAAGGTAGACACTTCTCTTAAGCTTTCTGCATATGCAGTCATATCTGTTAAAATAACTAAAACATGATAGCCTAAATCAAACGCTAAATATTCAGCACAAGTTAAAGTTACTTTTGGAGTTAAAAGTCTTTCTATACTTGGATCATTAGAAAGATTTTGAAACATTACAACTTTAGATAAAGTTCCATTTTCTTTTAAATTGTTTATAAAATATTCTGCTGTTTCAAATTCTGCTCCCATTAATCCAAAACAAATAGCAAACTTTTCCTCGTTACCTATATTCGAATCTTTAATAATTTTATTAGCAAGTTCATTATGATTAATTCCACTTCCAGAAAATATAGGTAATTTTTGTCCCCTAATTAAAGTCATTAATCCATCTATACTAGATATTCCAGTTTCTATATAATTACGTGGATATTCCCTAGAAACGGGATTTATACTACTTCCATTAATATCTCTTTCTATGTTTGAATTTATCTCACCTAACCCATCAATTGGTCTACCTGTACCATCAAAAACTCTACCTAGCACATCTTCGGAAAGTTTTATACTTAAAGATTTTCCTTTTAATATTGTTTTAGTACTATCTAAATTTATGCCATTAGTACCTTCATATACTTGTATGGCTGTAATATTTTCATCCATTGAAATAACATTTCCTATCCTTGATTCACCATTTTTTAATATTAGTTCTACTTGTTCATTATAGGCAATATTCTTTGGTGTTTTTATATAAACAATAGGACCATTAATTGATTCCAATCCGAATGTATTGTATATTCACTAATTTATCATCCCTTCTTAAAGAACTCTTTATATTCTTCTTGTATTTTATTTAATTCATTTATATACTTTTCTTCCAATTCATCTATTTTTGCCATTTCTATATTTGATATTTCATTTTTTATTCTTGGATATTCTTCAAAAAATCCTATTTTCTTTATTTCAGACATCGGAGTTCCATTTTCGATTAATTCATTTGCTGATTCATATACATCTACTACTATTTTCATCATTTTATATTGCTTTAATAACGGTACATATGTGTCAATTTCAGAATTTGCATTTTGTTGTAAAAATCCCTCTCTTACACATTTGCAAATCTCCAATATTAATTTTTTTGAATCTGATAATACATCTTGTCCAACAACCTTTGCAATTTCTTGAAGTTCATTTTCTTCATTTAAAAGTTTAATTATCTTTGCTCTATAATCTAAGAAATCCTCTTCTGTGTTTTTTTCGTACCAGTCTTCTAAATTTGGCATGTATTCACTATAACTTATCATCCAATTAATTGCTGGATAATGCCTAGAATAGGCTAAATCTCTGTCTAACCCCCAAAATACATGCACAAATCTTCTTGTATTTTGAGTAACAGGTTCTGAAAAATCTGAGCCTTGTGGTGAAACTGCTCCTATAATTGTTACTGAACCTTCTGTACCATTATTATTTAAAGTTCTTCCTGCTCTACCATAAAATTCAGACAGTCTTGATGGTAAATAAGAAGGAAAACCTTCTTCTGCTGGCATTTCTTCTAATCTTCCAGATATTTCTCTTAATGCTTCTGCCCATCTAGAAGTAGAATCTGCCATAATAGCAACTTGATATCCCATATCTCTATAATATTCTGCAATTGTTATACCTGTATATATTGATGTTTCCCTTGCTGCAACTGGCATATTAGATGTATTGGCAATAAGTACTGTTCTTTCCATTAAAGGTCTTCCTGTTCTTGGATCTGTAAGTTTTGGAAAATCTTCTAAGACTTGCGTCATCTCATTTCCTCTTTCACCACAGCCAATATATACAATTATATCTGCATCACACCATTTTGCTAATTGATGTTGTAACATTGTTTTTCCAGTTCCGAATCCTCCTGGGATTGTAGCTGTTCCACCTTTACTAATTGGAAAAATAGAATCTATAACTCTTTGTCCTGTTAATAAAGGAATATTTGCTTGTAATCTTTCTTTATATGGTCTTTGTTTTCTTACCGCCCACTTTTGTACCATAGTTATTTCTATTATATTACCATCATCAGTTTTCACTCTTGCAATTACATCTGTTATAGAATAGTCTCCTTCTGTTACAATTTCGATTATCTTTGCTTGCTTAAAATTTGAATACATTATTTTATGTGTAATACTTTCTGTTTCTTTTACAGTACCTAAAATAGAATTATATATAACTATATCTCCTACTTTTACAGTTGGAACAAAGTGCCATTTCTTATTTTCATCCAAATTACTTACTTGTATACCTTTTTTTATAAAATATCCTGATTCTTCTTCTAATCTGTTTAATGGTCTTTGAATCCCATCAAACACACTACCTATTAAACCTGGTCCTAAACTTAAAGATAATGGACCTGCTGTACTTATTACTTCTTCACCAATATGCATACCAGATGTATCTTCATAAACTTGTATTGTTGCAGATTTTCCTTCTAGTTTTATTACTTCTCCCATAAGTTTATCTTTACCTATATAAACCATATCATGCATTGCAATATCTTCTTCACCTGTTGCAACTATTACAGGCCCGTTTATTTTAGTTACTCTTTTTGGTTCCATATATTTTCTCCTTTAAATTAGTTAAAATTGTATTATCAACTAATATATTTTTGCTTTGTAATTTAACTCCACCTATATAACTATCCTCTAAAATTTCCAATTTTCCATAAGCTGAAAAATCAATTTTGTCTTTATCGTTTTTAACTATGTAAATAGTTAAATCTTTCTTGTCTTCTAAATTTTTCATTGCTTCTAAAAACATATTATTAAGAACTTTTTTATATTCTTCTGTATTTGTAAATTCAATCAATTTCTGTTTACAACAATTAAACAACTCATCAATCTCATAATTATATTCATTTAATAATTCTTTTTTGGCAGAGAAGTTTAAATCTATAATTTTTTTATTATAATCTTTTTCCAATCTTATTTTTTCTTTATTTAATTTATTCTCTAATTTTTGTTTAAAAATAGCTACTTCTTTTTCTATTCGATTATTTGCTTTTTCATTTAGCTCTTTTGTTAAATTTTGTTTATCATTATTAGCCATTTCTATGCAAGCTTCTTCGAATTTTTTTAATTTTTCACCTAATTCCAAGTTAATACTCTCCTTAATCTATTTTTAACAATAAAGGTAATTGTCTTTTTTCTATTTTTTTAAATTCGTCTGGCATTAAATTAAATATGTTATTATTTATTACTAAAATACCAATATCTTTACTATTATTTATACTATTTAATTTATTAGTAAGTTCTTCTTTAGATTTTATTATGTTTGTTTCTATACCTGCTAATCTAAAACCTACTTGTTCTTCTCTTTTATCAAAAATTCCTACAATCTTCAATTAAACTCTTCCTTTATATTTTATTTAATATCATTATAGAGATAATTAATCCATAAATTGCTATACCTTCAGCTAATCCTGCAAAAATTATTGTTTTACCAAGCAATGATGGATTCTCGCTAATTGCTCCAATTGCACTTGAAGCAACCATAGCAACTGCTATACCAGCACCAATACATCCTAAACCTGTTGCCAATGCTGCTGCTAATAAACCAATATCATGATTTGATAAGCCCTTATCTTTACTCTCTTCATTAGTTGTAGTTGTTGTGTTTACTGTTTCTTCAGCATTTGTAGGAGTAATATCTTCTGCTAAAACAGTTGCATTAATTTGATTACCAACTGTATTATTAGTAACTGACGTAGAATTTGTTTTATTGCTTCCAGAAGCATATACTGCACTACCACTTACAGCTCCTATTATTATTGCTAAAATAATTATCATATTAAAAAATCTCTTTTTCATATCAAAACTTTCCTTTCATATTTATTTTTACTTTTGTTCTTCTATTGGAACATATTCTTTTCCATCACCTGTATAAAATCTACTAAATAATTCATAATATTCCAATCTTAAAACTTGTATTGCAACAATTAAGCCCTCTAATGCAATAACTATAATATTTCCTATTATTGTGACTACTAAGCTTCCTGCCCCACTAAACATATTTGCTAAAATATATACTGCCATACATAAACCAACATGGTTTATGGCAAATGCCGCAAGTCTTACAAACGAAATTGTATTACTTGCCATACTTATTAACATCTCTATAATCTCAAATATTTTTTCTATAATAGAAACCTTTTGTTTATTTTTGTTTTTATTTAATAAACTCTCTATATTATCTTTAAATAGAATTAAAAGTAATGTAACTACAATTAATATTACACTAAGAGTTAGGCTTAAATACATCTTTCCATTCATTAATAAACCAACTATTAATGCTAGAATTACTATATAAAACACCAAACCTGCCAGTCCATTTTTATCGAATAAAACCTTACCTACATCTTTATTTTTTATTCCATTTTTTATATTAAATATCATTGCAATAATTATTAATATTGCTCCACTTGCAATTCCCACAACTAGCATATTAGTAATATTATCCATAGGACTTGGTACAATTCCTTTAATTATATTCTCATTTCCAAATACACTTCCATATATAAAGCCAAATATAATTGCTGATATTCCTCCTGCAAGTAGCACTGGTCCCAAACTACTCTTTCTTTTCATTAAAATTGCACCAATTATACCAATTACTAAACCTTGTCCTACATCACCAAACATAAAACCAAACATAAAAAATGCTGTAATTGCTACAAATAAAGTTGGATCCATTTCTGTATAATTTGGTAGTCCATACATTTTTACTATTGATTCAAATGGTTTTATTAATTTGCTATTTTTTAATTTTGTTGGCGGAGTACTTATTACTTCATCATGATTTTTTATTACATATTCAACATTATCTCTTTTTAGCTTTGGTATTAAAGTCTCCAAATTATCTTTTGGTATCCATCCTACAATATAAAATGAACCTTTATTATCATGTGCCATATATTTTTTTACTTTATTAATCTTTTCTAATAATTCTAGTTGCAATAAATCATCTAATATTTCTCTTCCATTCATTTCTCTTTTTTCTGAAAGTTTTGCTTTTAAATTAGCATTCTTATTTTTTGTATCTGATATATAGTTTTCTACTTGTTTTAGCACATCTGATGGCTTACCTGTAATTTCTTTTGGAAGCCATATTCTTTCAAATTTCATAACTTTAAAATAACTATCTATTTTTTCTGACAACTTTTCTGGGGTAAAATATATTAACCATACTTCTTGATCTGTTTTTTCTAATTCTAATGTAATAGCTTCTATGTCGGAAAGTTCATTATTTAGCTGTTCAAAATTTTCTAATGACATCTTTCCAAATCTAAATTTCATATATTTTAAATCATATAATTTTTCTAAATCTATTGAAATATTCTTTAAATGTTTTATTGGAACAATACTATCTTCTAATTTTCGTATTTGGTTTTCATTTTCTTCTATTTCTGAATATATTGAATTTATCTCTTGTTCTACATTATCTATTTTTTCTTTAAGTTTATTTAGATTTTCTTTTAATTCTACTTGCTTTTTTACATATGGTATTTCCATTTTATTTAATAAATTTTGTGCTTTCTTTATATATTCTTTAATTGTAGAATCATAAGGAAAATATGTTACTTTCCAGCCTTTTTCTAAAACCTTTAAGGCATTTTCAGGTTGAAAGCCACTTCCTATTAAATTATTAGCAATAACAAAGTCTAAGTTGCTTTCGTCCCCTGTCATACTTAAAAATTTCATTCTTTCTATTGCCAAAATTCTCCACCTCTTTTGTTTAAATTATAATCTTTTTTTGTATTATTTCTCCGTTTTAATTTATATCGTATACCTTCTATAATAGTTATAATGTTTTCTTTTTCTATTTCTATCATATCAAAATAACTAATAACTGTATTTAAATTTAATATATCTTTTCTAAAGTTTCTTTTACTTTTTTTGTATAAAGCTCTTTTTAAATCTTTTTCCACATCATTTTTTATTATATCTTTATATACTGTGCTACTTAATATTTGTTTTAATTCTTCTATTGACGTTATTTTTTCTACCTCTCTTATTGTATTTATATCTATTTTGGAAAAACTATTAATTAAAATGTCTTCATCTACAATCCCATAATATTTTTTACATCTATACGTCCAAAGTATATTTAAAAGATCAATTTTAAATTTTAAAATATCTTCTATATCTTTATTTTTTCCTTTCACTTCTTGTAGAAAACTTTCTAAATAATATTTATCTAAACTGTTTTCTAATTCAAAATTATTTTTACTTGTTTGAAATATTCCTTTTATTTTTACATTTGGTATTTGTTCTATAAATTCTTCCTGACTTGTAGTATTAAGTAATGGTTTTAGATCTTTAAATAACATGTTTGTCCAAATTGCATTTTCTATATTTATATTTTCTTGTGAAATTAGATTCTCATAAATCTTTTTTATTGTATCTATTTTATATTTTAGAATATATTTTTGCCAAATCTTTTTATTATTCCCACGCAAATATTGGTTTATCTTTTTTATATCCATTATTATTATGTTGTCTAATGCATTTTCTAATTCTAATCTTTTAGCCTCATTAGATAAATCTTCTAAATTATCTATTTTTGATTTTAATAATATTATTGCATCTTTTATATGATTTTGCTTCATTAAATCTTCTAAATCTTCTTTTTTTAATTTTTTAGAATACATCGCTTTTAATTTGGCATTTATACTAGGATTATTAAATGTTTTCATTTTTTAATCTCCTATCTTTACAAGTATTTATATTTTTATTATATTTGCCACTATTTCATCTATTTTTTGATATTTATTACTTTCGAATATTTTTTTATTATTTTCTATTTTGTTTTTTGTTTCTAATTCTAAATTTTCTTTTGTCTCTTTTAATTTATTTTCATATTCTTGTTCTAATTTTATAATTTTTTCTTTATAACTTGCTTCTAAAGCTGCTTCTTTCACAGATATTTCCTGTTTTATATATTTTTCTACTTCTTTATTTTTTTCTTCAATTAATTTTACATTATCTTTTGCTTTATCATCTATTTTTAGAATTGATTGTAATGTTTCATTATTCATTAAACTCACCATCCATTTATAATAAAAAAACAGTATCATTAGCTACTGCTTTTAAGATCTATTATTATTAAGTTATTTTATTTTTTCTTTTGCAGTAACAATTTTTCACCTATATTTTATTTTTTTACATTGTAAATTGTCAATATAACACACAGAAAAATCACATTTAATTTTCTTTATGCCCTTATCATTGTATATTAGTTGATTTTTTTGTATTTTGATGATATATATCTTTAAATGTATTTTACATAGAAAGGAACATTTTTATGCAATTAAAAGTATTTATAAATTTAGACGAACCACTTGTTTTACCAATTAATTATAATCACATATTACAAGGAATTATTTATACAGCGGCTAGTTCTTCTAATAAGTCTTTTACACAAAAGTTACATGATAACGGAACAACAAATTCAAGTGAGTTAAATAATAAATTTAAATTATTTTCTTTTAGTAAAATTATTGGCAAATATTATATACAAAATAAGCAAATATATTTTACCGATAGAATGTTTTTTGAGGTTAGAAGTGTTGATTCCTATTTTATTCATCTTGTTTACGAAGGGCTCTTAAAAAATGGTATACGCTTTAAAGATAGAATTATTAAACCAGATTTAAAAATCGAAGATAAAGTAATAACTACTAATAGTATTTATGTACAAACTTTATCTCCTATTGTATCTATTAAAAAGACAGATGATAAAACTACTTGCTATTTATCCCCTATGGATAATGATTTTATAACTTATATAAATAATAATTTTTACAAGAAATATCAAACTTATTATAATAATACTCCTAATGCTGATTTAGATATTGTTGTAGCTGATGTTTCTTATAGAGATAAATGTGTTACAAAGTTTAAAGGTATTTATATTAATGCTTGGAATGGTAAGTTTTATATAGATAGTGAACCCGAATATTTAACTTTTATTTATAATGTCGGTTTAGGTTCTAGAAATTCTCAAGGTTTTGGACTTTTAAATATTATTGATGAATAAATTAAACTAAAGAGTGCGTTAATCTATAATTTGTTTTCCTAAGATTTTGATATATTTATCTTATTTTATGGATTTTATATTTAGAGATTGACGTGCTTTTTATATTTTTGTCTTTTTTATTGATTTTTTTATTTTTTAATGATATACATATTACATATTTATGTAGTTTTACATTACTCATTAGAGGTTTGAAACTAATATTTTCCCACTTAATTTTAATAGTTTTTTTCTTGTTTGTTTTACATTACTCATTAGAGGTTTGAAACTTTAACAAACTTTTCATAAATTTCCCCCCTGATCTTACAAGTTTTATTTTACTCATTAGAGGTTTGAAGCCATCTGCTCCAGTGTTGATTGTAAGGATTTTTCTATCAAGTTTTCATTACTCGTTAGAAGTTTGAAACAACATTTGATTGCTTGTTGAATTGAAAACGTTTACAGTTAAAGTTTTACATTACTCACTAGAGGTTAAAATAAACAATAGCAAAAATTTATAAACCCACACTAAAAGACTAATGTTTTAGTGTGGGTTTATAATTTATATTTTATGAACTTCATTTAACTTCATAATAAATTTAACTAAACAAAAAACAACTGTGATAAAATTCATATTTCTTACCACAGTTATTTTTTATTATATTTGCTCAACTATAGCTCATCAGCAAAAAGTAATCCATAATCAAAACCTTTAATTTTACAACTACATATATATGTGAAATTAAAAACTTCGATATTAGCTTAATTATTTAACTCTCAAATAAAAATCTAATATTCTTTATAGATTTTTATCTTCTAAAATTCTTATTATTAAAATTTTTAAACGGCTTATTATTAGGTCTATTGTTGTTCTTCTCCTTAAAAGCCTGATATTTAGGTAATTTTAAATTATCTATAATTACTTTATTACCATTTCTCATTATTACTTTTTTCTCTCTTTCATTTAAGCCATTAATTTAAAGTAATTTCTCACTACCTTCTAAAATTGGAGGTAATACCATTAGTACATATGGCTTCTTCATACTAGTACTCTAATTATATACAAACCAGAAATGACTATCAACGGTAACCTTACCATTAAGCTATTGAACTTTTGAATATTATTGATGAATGAAATTAAAATACAAAGTGCATTAATCTAAACTTTATTACTTATTTTATTTATTTGAAGATTGATGTACTTTTTCTATTGATTTTTTTATTTTTTAATGATATATATAAATTATATTTAGTTTTATTTTACTCATTTGAGGTTTGAAACATCCATCTCCTCACCACTCGGGTTGATCATTAAAAGCGTTTTACATTACTTGTTTTAGATTTGAAACACATTGTTGTCCTTAACAGGTTGTTCTTCTTTGTCAGCTGTTTTATATTACTCATTAGAGATTTGAAACACTGTAGCCTCATTTCCTGTTTGAACTGTTAAAACCTTACTCGTTAGAGCCTTGAAACATAATGTAGCTTCTTCCTTACTATTAAAGTAGCTTGCATGTTTTACATTACTCTTTAGAGGTTTGAAACCAACTTTGTTGTTCAACTTTGTTGTCTTCTGTTTTACATTACTTATTAGAGCTTTGAAACACATTAGTTGAAGGTTCTTCACCTTCGTTTTTAATTTCGTTTTACATTGCTCATTAGAGGTTAAAATAAACAATAGTAAAAATTTATAAACCCACACTAAAATATTGGTATTTTTAGTGTGGGTTTATAATTAATATTTTATGAACTTCATTTGCCTTCACAATAAATTTAACTAAACAAAAAACAACTGTGATAAAATTCATATTCCTTACTACAGTTATTTTCTTATAATATTTAAATGAGCTAAATTTCTCATCGTTATTAATTGAATTTATAAGCTTATAAATTTTCTTTCTCATAATTTTCCTGTAACTCATTTGATCTTATTCTAATATCATCATATCTTCATTTTTTTATCTTTTTTATTGATTTTTTTATTTTTTAATGATATACATATTACATATTTATGTAGTTTTACATTACTCATTAGAGATTAAAATAAGCAATAGCAAAATTTATAAAACCACACTAAAAGTACAAATGTTTTAGTGTGGTTTTATATTAATTTCATTTAACTTCATAATAAATTTAAGTAAACAAAAAACAACTGTGATAAAATTCATATTCCTTACCACAGTTATTTTTTATTATATTTACTTAATTAAAATTTTATCTTCTAAAATTCTTATTATTAAAATTTTTAAATGGTTTATTATTAGGTCTATTGTTTTTCTTTTCCTTAAAAGTCTGATATTTAGGTAATTTCAAACCATCTATAATTACTTTATTACCATTTCTCATTATTACTTTTTTCTCTTTTTCATTTAGACCATTAATTCCAAGTAATCTCTCACTACCTTCTAAAATTTGAGGTAATACCATTAATACATATGGCTTCTTCATACTAGTACTCTTATTGTCTACAAACCAGAAATGACTACCAACTGTAATCTTACCATTATCATTAGAAGATGCTAAAGGATAAGTGATTTTAGAATCTGAATAATTGGCTTTTAAATAATTAAAATTATAAATTCTAATAGCTTCTTGCATTGAAGTTGATTGCATATCAAATTGATTATTCAAATCAATTCTATCTAACTTATCATAATTTTCTATATTATATGTAACAGTATTATTATCAAAGCTTAAATTCCTAATTTTTACATTATCAACTTTTATTTTTACGCTTCCATATCCTAGTGGTTTTGCTTTTCCAATCTTATGACATAACTCATAATAAGGCTTTCCTTCAAATGTAACATTATTATTAGGTACATAGTCCAAATTAATAACAGCTATCAATTTCTTTAAATATTCTTCATTCATATTTTCAAAATAAATTTTAAACTTAAAATCACAATTAGATTTTACAGGAGTAATTTCGCAGTTTCTTTGTGTTTTCTCTTCAGTAAAACTATTTTCATCTGGTATATGATGCCAGTATGCTTTTCTTCCCCTTATTGTAATATTTTTTATTACATGTGATCCATCATTATTAAACTCAAAATCATAATTCCAGTCCACATTGTCTTTCATATTTAATAAATCTTTATTCGTTAAATACAATGAATAAAATAATGTATTAGAAATATGTGGAGATGCAAGTTCTTTTATTATTTTAGGCTTTGCATATGGATTTTCTGTTCCAATATATGTTGCATCAGCTACTCTAATTTTACTAGATACTGCCTTCTTTTCTATTTTAACATCTGTTTTTTCGTCATCATTAACAAAACCAAATATTCCACAAGTTGGACATGGTTTAGTAGCATCTATACAAGGCATATAAGATTCTTCTGCTTTACCAGTAACATTTAAAAGTTCATTTAAAGTTCTATGATATGCTTCTTTACCTACTTGTGCTAAAGAAAGATATGTTCTACCCTTTTCATCTAATTTACTACTATACCATACTGGTAATTCTTTTGCGTTATCAATATCATACCCATCATACCAAGTTATATCTTTATCTTTTACTTTATTAAATGCTGTATCATTGTACATTTCAAATATTTCTTTTAATTTTTTTACACTAGTATTTAAATCTTTTGCATGAACTTCCTTTTCATTTCCTTCATTATCTTTTTTTATAACAAATATACTATCGTGAATAGTAGCACCAGATTTCTTTACTCCAAGTTCTCCAATAAATAGTATTCCAGTTTTTCCACCTTCACCAATTAATTCATTTGCTATATCTCTTGGTTTTTCTATTGTTGATCCATCTTTTCTTTTTATTTTATCTATTACAGTTCTAGTTTTAAAATGTACTGTATCACCTGTTTTTAAATCTTTTGTTATTTCTTTTGGTAATACACTTTTATTATCTTCATATTTTATTCTATTTTTATTATTTACCATATATATTGCATCTTCGTTAGCTTGAGCTTTTCTTACTTCTGGAAGGCCTTTTACTTTACGAGTTGTATGAAGTTGATATCTTGTTGCTTCATATAATTTCCAATTACCATTTTCATCCTTTTTCAAAACTCCAGGTGTTTTCGCATCTTTAGTTCTAGAAATGAAGCTTTTATCCTTTTTCACTGTAGAAAGGCAAGAATTTGTAAAAGTTTCAAAATCACTTCTTAACATTCCTCTTATTTCACTTCCTGGTATAACTGGTGAAATAATATTTGTTCCAGGAATACATTCATCATAACTACTAAAAATATAACTTTTAAAATCACCTTTACTTAATTCTTCCTTTTTTATTTTTTCTTCTCTAGTATCTGGAATCATAATTGGTGTTTTTGTAGTTAAAGTACATTCTATATACCCAGTTAAATCTCCATCATATTCTGATTTATTTTTTCTTTTACATCCAGTTTTTTCTAAAGATATAAAATTATATGGATTTATATAATTTTCACTAGTATCTATATTACTTCTTTTTGGTTGATTTATATTATCTTGCATTAATTTTCACCTTCTTTCATTCTAATATCTACTAATCTAGAATTTTCAATTACTACTTGATCATTTTTATCTGTATTAAAATAATTTCTTACTATCAATCTTAATCCGTTACTTGCTTCATTCTCATTTACCTTAAAAGGGATATCTATTTCTCCACCTGTTTGCTTTAATGTAGTAAATTTATCATTTACCCCTACAATTTTATTCCCAGCAATAAACATTGCTTCATCAAATATTCCTTGGTTAGGAATATTGTCATCTATTATAGATATATCAAATTCATTTGTTTCCTCATTTAAAACAAATCTAATCTCTAAATTTTTATTAAAAATTCTAATTTGAGTTAATAAATTATAGTCTACTTCTCTATTAAAGATAATATTATTATTTTCATATATCCCTACACATACTTTGTTATAAAAATATGCTAAAACATAAGCTTTTTGTATATTATGCTCATTAATTACATTTAAAATCTTAGTTTCCACAACTTTCCCTCCTTATTTATTACTTGTCGCAACTTTGTAGATTTCAGCAATCATGTCATCTAAACTTTTAGTTTTATCAGCATTTTTTTGAGAATTATCATATGCAATTTCTGTACCATTTTTAATAATATCTGTAACTTCAAATAATCCTCTTCCAATTGCTGTTTGTCCACCAATAGCTACAAGTCCATTAGCAATATCTTTTATAACTAAAGCTATTAACCCTATAATATATTTATTGTCTTTTCCATTTAATTCTTTTTTTACTTTTATAGTTAAATACGTATCTCCATTAAATACAATTTCTTCACTATATAATGCAGATTCTGCACTTCCACCGGAAAATCTATCTATTTTATTTCTTGTTAGCCTAAAAGTTTTAGAATTACTTATTCTAGATTCTTCTACAATGATAGATGATGCCTTAGCACTTCCATTACTTTCTTTAACATATCCAAACCACTCATCTATATTTCCTTTGGTAAAACCCTGTTTACAGATTTCATTATTATAGTAATTGACTTGTCTTCTAATTAATCCACTCCACGAAGTTCCTGGAATAACAGGTACTCCATTAGAACATATAGATCTATAATCCACATCATCTTTTTTAGCACTATAAGAACGAATATTAATTCCACCTAATTGTTTTAATATTACTTCAATTGTGTCATATGTATCATCTGTTTCTGTATAAGTAATCTTAGCTTCTTCATATTGGTCTTTATTAAATTTATTAAAATTTACCAATTCTGCTAAATTACTTACATCAAAACTTTTTGCAAAAACTTTCTTTATTTTTAATTTTCCAAATCCTCTTGTTGTTTTAGCTCCAACTAAAATATTACCAGCATTTATATTAGCTAATAGTTTTTGCACAATTTGTTTCATTTTAGCTGAATCGTCATTATCTCTTACAGTTAATTCCATTCTAAATGTAAATTCAGAACCAGCTTCTAATATTTCAACATTATATTTATTACCATCAATAGTGATTTTATTTTCATCTACTTTAATTCCATCTCTAATGCTAACACCTGTATTTTTCGTTATTTGTGCATCAGAAACAAAAAATGGACTTAACACATTAATCTCTTTTGTTTTATTATTTGCTTTAATTGCAATTTTAGGAACAAATACTTTTTGCTCTTCAGTATTTAAATAATGTAACATTACCCCTGCTAAAGTAGTTGCCGGAATAAATGGATTTCCTTCAGAATCTTTTAAAATATCACTATCTGTAACATCATCTATTCCTCCACCAATAGAAAGAGGCGAAGTATTTTCTATTTCTATCAAATAATATATTTTTTCTTTTATCATCTTTATTTCTCCCCTTTCAATTTAATTTGAATTAAACATTGTTTAATATATTCTAATGTATACTTTTCTACTTCTTCATCTGACAAATTCACTTGATTTTCCGAATCATCATTTGTTCCTGGCTTTCTTAGGTTATTTAAATCTTTAACAGCTTGTAATTCTTGGAATTCTTTTGGTGTATTGTTTAATAATCTCTTTACTTTTTCTAATTTTTCACTATTTTTTATTGCTCCAAAATTCTCGAAAAATTCTACTACTGTCTTTGATTGTTCTAACATAAGCATTAATCTTCCAATAGTTGAATTATTTAGACTATAATTTGTTTTTTCAATATTTTCTAATGCTTTTCCTACTGTTTCATCTAATATTGAATTTTTAATTGACTCTTTTAATGTACTATATATAAAACCAACTTCTATTTTTTTGTTTGAATTATCATTAATATCATTTAATTGTTTCTTGCTTTCTTCCTTTAAATCTAATTTTGCAGTTTTATTAGCTATATCTATTATTTTTATATTTCCATATCCCTCTGCAATTCTCTGTCCTATTGTATAGTTTTCTTTAGCAGTAACTGAATTTATAGCATTAAATACTAGTACACTTCCTGCTTTAAATGCTTCCATTTGTTCTTTTGGTAAATTCCATATAATGTTATAACCAGAAACTTTTGTATAATTTATAAATGCTCTTTCCAATTCTATGTCTTGTCCTACAATATTCTTAATCTTTTCTATAAGCTTTTCTTTATTTGTAGTTGCTTTTCCATTATCTAATAAAACTACATCTGATGTTAAGATAACAGCAAATTTTTTATATTCTTTCTGGTCTTCTGTTACCTGTTCTGGTACTACATTTATAATTCTTAACTTGCCATATTCTGTATTTTTAGATTTACCAACTCTTAAAACATCATTTTCTTTTACATATGGTAATAATTTTTTTAAAGCTTTTACCTTACCTGTAATATTAGCTAAAAAGTATTGATTTGCTCCAATTACATTATATTGATATAGTGAACCTCCATCTTCTATTTGTAATGCACGTCCAATCTTATTGTCTTTCGCTCTTTGATGATGGTAGTTTTCTGACATTTCTACATCTTTTATATAGTTATCATCATCTAAAGTAACAAATTTTCCTGTAATAGATGATAATTGTATACCTTCTTCGTCTACATTAAACATTTTATTATAAAATTGATCAGAAGTATTTTTTACTTTTGCATAACTAAATGGTATTGGATAAAATTCTTTTTTAGATTCATCTGTTATATAAGCATTTGAATATTTAACACTACCATTTAAAAACAATTCTATAAACTCATTAGGGATTTTCTCGAAATCATTTATATTATTTGCTTCTATGTATTTTTTTGCTATACTTCCTAAGATATTGCTTCCTGGTATGTAATTTTCAGAATCTTCTGCATTTTGTTTAGAAAGCATTAGTTCTGATTCTGCCTTTAATAATATTTTTAAAGTAGCTTCTGTGTCATCATTCATATTAATTTCTATTTGTTTTGTTTCAACTTCATCTACTAAATTACTTAGAATATAGTCTGTTCCTAAACCAGGATCTTTCTGCATCTCTTCTAAAGATAAAAGCTTACATTGTATTTCTCCATAACCTCTAGTTCTATTTAATCCCATATGAGAAGTTAATTTAACTACATTTTTTAGGAACTTAATTTTTTCTTCACTTGCATTTATATCTACATCTGCAATAAATGTATTATCTCTTTTTACAACTCTTGTTGTTCTTAAAGAATCATTTTTACTAGTTCCTGTTTCGGCATTAATTGCTGTTTGAAAGCGAGTATATGTATAAACTTGTAATATTTTTTGAGGAATTAGATATTTCTTATATTTTTGTGGTACATTTTCAAGTGATTCGATTTTCTCTTGATATAATCTGATATAAGCATTATCTATTTTTAATTTACCAGAATCCTTCTTTCCTTCTTCTCCAAAAATATCGTTAATATATTGCTTTAATACTTCTTTTTTTGGCTCATCAAACCACTCACAGTATTCTTCGGCTTCTTCTCTTAATATTCCTTTTAATCTTTTAGCAGGAATGTATGGAAATCCATATTTGTCATAACATACATCATTATCTATTAAACTTCCAAAACTATCTCCAGAAGAAGCACATAAATCACTTTTTAACTGTATCTGCAATTTATATTCCATTATTTTTCCTCCTCCTCATTTTCTTCATTGTTTTTCTTTTCAGCATATAAATCTAAAAATTCTAATGCATCATAATATGTAGCTGTATTATTTGCATCAAACATTTCTTTAAGTGGTAATGCCTTATTTTTCATCTTTAATTTCTTAACTTCTGTATCTATATTAGCCTTTGTTTGATAATATATGTCTCTTAAATTTTTTGCTTTGTTTCTAGAAATATTTTTAACATCATTTAATGCTCTATAAAGAAAGTCAATATCAAACTCTTTTTGTTCCTCATTAAGATTTTTCTTTTCTTCTTCACTAAATATTCCATATGGTCTTTTTAATAATTTATATCCTTCGATATTTATATACTTATTCTTTCTTATACTTTCTAAATCTGAGGTAATTCCTGCATAACAATATTGGAAATCAGCAAAATTTCCTATTTTACCATTTACCATACCTTGTTCTGATTTTGCTCTTTTTTTAGCATTTTGGCAACATTCTTCTGCTATTTCATATCCTTTATAGAATGGAAAATGACTATGAACTATTGCAATTCCTGCACATGCGCTAAATGGATATTGTTGTTCATACATATATCCGCATTTTATAGATTCTATATATTCTTTAACTATATCTAAACTTATACGTGCATTACATACAAATGTAATATCATCACCAGCACTTATTATTTTTCTAAATGGATATTTTCCATCTTTTATTAAATTACTTATACCATGTTTCTTACATATATCATTCATTTTGCTTATTACTTTTTCTATTGCTTCTTTTTCAAATACTTGGTGTATATTACAAGAAATCTCTCTCATTACTCTTGTTGCTTCTTTATATGTTTTTGCATTTTGCATTAATTTACCTATGTTTTGCCCCATACTGTTACCATCTATATGTACTATTGCAATTAAACCTTCACTTTCATTTGCTCTCATTTTGTCAAATTCTTTTACATATGGTGTATCGTTTTTATCAGAATTATATTTATTTATTTTTTGATATGCTTCATATGTTACTTTAACTGTTCTATCTCCTTCGGTTATTTGTTTAGAAAATGGAAGACCTGTAACCCTATCATATTGAACAATTGGTAATATTCCCATAGGCTTATTTAATGGAGTAGTAGCTTTTATCTCTGATAATTTTAATTTTAAAGATCTCCAATCTTCTTGGTAATTTTCTGTTTTAGGTACAAATGTATAATTAAGAGAAAGTCCATATGCATTTCTTAAAATATTTTTTTGACATAGTAATACTTACATTTTTAGCTAAATCTTCATTTCTAAATAGTACTACTAAATTTCCGCCACCATAATATAATACTTCTACTTTAATAGTTTCATTATCTTCAAATTGTAATGGTGCTTTATCTTCCCAATTTAATACAACTTCATTTTCGTTTATACTAGTATTATCTTTTATTGCTTTTTTAAATTCACTTATTACTAGATTATCTACAATTAATGATGCTCCAACTATCTCTTTTACTTTGTTTGTTCTAAAAATGTAATCTTGTATTCCTCTTACATCATAAATTGCAATTACGGGTTTATTTTCCATTGCTTATCATTCCTTGTTTAGATATTTAGGTTTTTAATTGGTTAAACCTATAAACCTTTTTATTGTATTTTTTATATTGCATTTTTAAATATTAATAATTCTAATCCTGAGTTCTTATTTCTTCTTCTAATAAATTTAATATTTTGTTTTTAATTGTTTCATATACATTTAAGCTTGCACTTAAATACTCCTTATATTGTTCTGAAACAACTACATTTAGAATTTCTAAAATTCTATTAATTGTTTCTTGTGTGGCATCTGAATTTGCTCTTAATGCTTGCATTCTATTATGCTTCCTCCAGTTGTTTTCTTTTTCTATTCTAGCTCTAAAATTACTGTTTAACATTTCGTAAGTTATAAAAGCTTCTGTGTGTGCCGTTAAATTTCTTTGTTTACGAATCATATCTAATACTTTAATAGTATCTTGTAGGTCTCTATTAGTATCATGATTTTCCCACCAATTGTTTAAAATATTTATTTCTGTTACAGCATTCAAGTAATTTTCATGATATTGGTTATTAGCAGGTATTAGCGAACTTAATTGAGAAAATCTTTTGTTATTTCTTGCATTTATTAAATCAAATAAATTTCTATCTATTCCGCCTTCATCATTTAATATATTTTCTAAATTTAAACCACATATATGGTAAATTAATTTTTTATATAAAGATTCTAATACTGTTTGCGTAATTAAGAGCCAATCATTTATTTCTTTTCTTTGAGCTTTAATTTGCATTATATTAATTCTTTCTAATAGTCTTCTTAATTTTAATATTTCTGTTAAATTAGAATCTTCATCATCAAAAATTGGATATAATTCTGAATTTTCTATTTTTCCATAGTCTGTATTTAAAAATATATCAGCTGACCTTGCTTTTTCATCATCACCAATATATCTAAAATATAAATTTCTAGCATATTTTTTTATTAATGGATTCTTAATTATTCCTTTGTTGGAATCGATTGCATCATATACACCTGCATAATCATATTTTGCGAAACTATCTTCTAAGCTTTCTAAAAGTATTAATTTCCTAGTTTTTTCCATTGTTTCAATTTTAGCTCTTTCTTTATAACCTTCAGTTTTTCTTCTTGCTTCTTCTATTTCGTTTAGTTGTTTTAATTCCTCTTCACTTGCTATTGCATTTACTCTATTTCCTCTAGAATTCGAAGCTCCTGTTGGATTAGAGACTTGTACAATTATAGGTTGTATATCATTTACTGTTAGAGAAATTAAGTCTAAATCCATTTCTATTGCTGGTGTTCCACTAGATACATTTATATATACTTCACTCTTTTTTTCTTGGCATTCTCTTATTGCTTCCATGATTTTATAAAAATCCGGATAAAATATACCAAATTTATTTGCAGCAGCAATTGAAATCTTTGCCCCATCTTTAATTTTATTAAAAATAACTCTGTCTACATTTATGGCTCTTTTGGCAAGTTCGTCATTAAAGACTTGATTGTTTCTTTCTGCATTTTGTCTCATTCTCTCTAATTCTTCTGTTTCTGCAGTATTAATGAATTCTTGAGTGATATTATTTGTCTCAAATAGATTTTGTATTTCTTCTAAAATACCTTCTGGAAAAATTTTTATGTTTATAGAATCATCAATTGATTTAATAGATTTTGAAAACACTTGATTTCTAAATTCGCGGATCCCCATTTCTAAGGATAGATATAAATATACGTCTGTTATTGGTTTTTGGTCTTTTTTCATTTTTCTTAATATAGATAAAATTGAACCATCATTATATTCGTTTGTTCCTGCGGTTAATGTATATGGATCTGTTCCACCAGCAGATGTAACTAAAAACCTTTTTTTCATATGATCATTCCCCTTTATATTATTTTTTAACACATAACTGCAATTATTTTATCATAAAAATCTCTTTTTCTACATAATTTTAGAATTTTTTTATAATTAGAATAAAATTATTTTTTTAATAACTGAAGACAACATTGAACTTTTTTATTTCATAATTTAGCAAAACAAAAAACGCAGTGGTATAAATTTTTATATAACCACTACGCTTTTTATTTTTTAAGTTAATATTGATTTCTTAATTAATGAATTAGTATCCGTATAAACTGCTTTTCAAAGTTATCTAGACTTATTCTGTTTTTAAAAAGAAGAGTAATATTTGCAAAACCTTCTTCACATTTTATTGCTTCTTTTAAACCTATATCATTTATACAAGCATATTCTAGTACCTCTACTATATTTTCATATAGTTTTTTTGAAGTACCTGTAGACTTGCTTGCAATATTGCAAAAAAAATCTTTTTCCTCTCCTATACTATCAAGAGTAGGAAAATACCTTTTTGTATCAGTTAATAGAAACTTATAGCATACTGTATAACTATGCGCAATTGCAACTCCTTCAGACATCTCTTTATCCCCCATAAAGTATATTATAATTCTGCACTATAAATGCTTATTATATCAGTTAAACTGTCTTCTAACTGCTTATAAGATAGTTTAATTTCTCCTGTTCTACATCTTATTATAATTCCTTCTTTGGTAATTCCTGCCAATATGGTAAATTCATCATTCAGTCTTAATATCAACAGTTGATTAAACTTTACCATATCCTGTACCTCATTCCAAAAGCTATTGGCTCTTGATGCAGAATACAGTAAACTATCGCTTTTAGATGTAGATGCATCTGCTATGTCTGCTAAAAATCTTTCAGCACTTTTAGTACCTTGTCCGTAGTTACATATCTTATATACTTCTGCTAATTCTTCAGTATCCAATATGATACTAGTTTCAAAATATAGCATCATAAAACTTGCTACCCAAATTACAGACTCATCAATCGGATTACCTTCATCTAAATCTGCAATTTCCACGTTAAAAACATCATCCAGATATATTGGTAATATCACTTTTATGTTACCAAAACCATATTTTAAATTTTCCCGCAGTTCTTTTGGTTGTGATTTTTCACCAATGTATGGAGTCTCATTAATCTTATCCAAAAGATTTAACACCCCAACTAATTCCTCAATTCCTTTTTTCATTTTCATTCCCCTTTCTGCCAAACACTGGCATTAATTTTTTTCTATAGCATGACTAATTGATTATAGCACTTTTTTCCAAAAATTTCAAATTACTTACGTTTATTTTTCAAAATATATGAGATAAACTATTTGTAGTTCATCTCACTTGCTATTTTATTTTATATTTAAGCTTTTCCTTGCTTCTTTCCATAATTCTACTGGCATATTTTCTTTGTTTTCACTTAGTCCATGCTCTTTCGCTATTCTACTTACTTCTTCTAAATATAATATCGGATAATCTATACCTGTTTCTAAAAGTTTTTTTACAGCCAACCCCCATTTTATTCCGGTTTTGCTTACCTTATCATTTTCTATATCTTCTATTGCTTTATTATAATTATATTCTAGTGAAATTAATTCTATTTTTTCTTTATCTTCCTCCACTGTTAATATACAATATTTTAATCTATTATTACCATCTGTAGCTAATCCAATTGCTCCTGGATTTATATATTTTATTCCATCTCTTGAAAAAATATATTGTTTATGTGAATGTCCAAAAATCTTATATTGACAGTCATTTCCATTATTGTAATCTCTAGCATGGCTAACAAATATTTTCGGTGTATTTTCTATATTTATTATACAAGTTTCTGGTAATGATTTTAAAAACTCCAAATTTTCCTTTGTTAAACTCTCATATGTAAAATATACATTTTCATTATTAATTGTAATTTTTTTATTTTGGTTCTCATAACTTATTACTTTTTCTTCTCTATTACCTTTTATAATATAAGTAGTATATTTTTTCATAATATTCTTTATACACTCTACAACTTCATTAGCTCTCGGAATATCTGTTACATAATCTCCGCAAAAAATTATTGCATCAATTTTCTCTTTTTCTATACTCTTTAAAGCAGTATTTAGAGCATATATGTTTCCATGTATATCACTTAATATTGCAAACTTCAATTTATTCCTCCTTCATATAGGGATTTAAGGAACGTCCCCAAATCCCTGCCAAAAATCCCTAGGAACGTCCCTAATTACCTGCAAAAATTCCTATTCTAATCTCTATGCTTCTATTTCTATTTTACTTCCATCATTTGTTTTTGTTACTATTATTTTTTTGTCTATTCTTTCTTTTAATTCTGTTACATGGCTTATTATACCTATTAATTTGTTATTGTCTATTAATAAGCTTAAAGTATTTATTGCTTGTTCTCTAGATTCTGTATCGAGCGATCCAAAACCTTCATCTATAAATAGTGTGTCTATTACAACTCCTCCGGAATAACTTTGGATTACATCTGATAAGCCTAATGCTAATGACAATGCTGCTTTAAAGGCTTCTCCTCCAGATAACGATTTTACATCTCTTTTTTTACCATTATAATTGTCTACTACCTCTAAATCTAGTCCTACTTTATCTGAAATTTTCTCTGGTTCTTCTTTTCTTACTAACCAATATCTATTCTCTGTCATTTTAGCAAGTCTTTTATTTGCTTCTAAAATGACCATATCAAAATATGTAGCTTGTACATATTGTTCAAATTCTATTCTTTTTTTGCCTGGTAATGTACCATTTGCGGTTCTACTTAATTCATCATAAATTATAAAATCTTTTATTTTTTTCTTTAGTTCTTTACTATTTTCTGTTAATAAATTATATATTCTTGTATTATTATCTAATTTTCCTTTTACTTGAATATGAACTTTTCTTTCTTCCTCTAATTCATTTTTTTCTTTAATTAATTTCGCTTTTTCTTCTGTCAAATCAAGTTTTTGCTTATCTTTTACTTCTTTTTCTATTTCCAATATTTTTGTATTATTTACTGTTACATTTGTATTAAATTGCTCTACATATTTTTGAAGATTCTCTATTTCTTTATCTGCAATTAAAACATTCTTATATTCTTCCTCTGTTTTAAATCCTAGATTTAATAATTCTTTTGAATATTCTTCATTATATTCTTTTAATTTTATTTTTCCTTCTTGTAATTGTTTATTTTTTTCTTCCTGTATAGTTTTGTCCTTTATTAATTCATTCTTTTCTAAATTGATAGACTCTATTACACTATCTTTAAATTTTTCGAAATCAAATTCTTTTATCATTAAAGTATTTGATGATAATTTATTATATTCTTCTGATAGCATTTTTTCATTAATTTCTAATTTTTCTTTGTTTTTATTAAACTTTTCTCTTATTGAATTTTTAAATTGTTCTAAATCAAATTCTTGATTACAGTCACTTTTAAATTCTTCAACTAATGTATTTATTTGTGAATTTGTTTTTATACATTCTTCTTGCTTTAATTGTTTTTCCTTCTGCTTCTTTTCTAGAATCTCCTTTAATTTATCTAATTCGTGTTTAGTAAGTACACTTACACTTTTTTGGGCAATTTTAGGATGTTCTATACTTCCACATACAGGGCAAGGTTTGTTTTCTTCTAATTTTTCTGCTATAATTCCTGCTTGTTCTTTAAAAAATTCATCTTCTTTTTCTAAAAAGTCTGCATTCATCACTTTATATTCATTTTCAATCTTAGTATATTCTTTTACTTGCTCTGCTTTTTTTAGCTCTAACTTTTCTATATTTTTAAGACGATTAGCTTTTTCTAACAATTCATCTTTAATTTCTACACAATTACCATATTCTTTATATATTTCACCTATTTTATTTACTGTCTCTATTTTTGTATTATGCTCTTTTTCCTTTTTTTGTCCATTAATAATTTTAGTATTTAGGTTTTCTAAATCTTTTTCTAGTTTTTGTATTTGTTCCTCTTGATTTTTTACCTTTTCTTCTTTGGGTTTTATTACTTCTTTTATTTTTTGATTTTTAGCTATTTTGATTTTTAATTCTTCTATTTCTTTTTCTTGTTGTTTATATTCTATTTGCTTTTTTAATAGCTCATTATAATTATCTATTTTTATATTAAGTTCTTCTTGTTTCTTTATATTTCCTTCGTTTACATTTATTTCCTGCTCTTTTTTTAAAATCTTCTCTTGTAGACTAGTATTTTCTGCATCATTATTTTTTATCTCCAATTTTAATGCTTCTAACACAGTTGCTATATCTACCTCGTTTAAATCTTTTGAAGAAATATCTACTTTGTTTTCCTCACTCCATAAAATATTTGCAGTATTTGTTATAAATGAATTTTTTAGTTCTTTTAAATTGTCTTCATTTTCTTTTAATTTTTCCTTTAATTTTTTTGAAATTAAATTATATATATTAGTATCAAAAATTCTTCTAAAGATTTCTGTTCTATCTTTACTCTCTGCAAACAATATTTTTAAAAACTCTCCCTGTGCAAGCATTGCTATCTGTTTAAATTGTTTAGCATTAATTCCTAAAATTTCTTCTATTTTAGTATCTACATTTTTTATTCCAGCTACTACATTATTATCAAATTCTAATGATGCATCAGCAGGTTTTTTAGTAAAACCTTCTCCCTTCTTTTTAAGCTTTTCATAAGATGGATTTCTTAAGATTTTATATGTTTTATTTTTGTGTAAAAATTCTAATTCCACAAAAGTTTCTGTGTCAGGGTCTGCAAAATCGCTTCGAATTGATTGTATCGGTCTATTAGAACCGCTAACCTCACCAAAAATTGCAAAAGAAATAGCATCAAAAATACTTGTTTTTCCTGCTCCTGTATCACCAGTTATTAAAAAGATTCCATTCTCGCCAAGCTTTGTAAAATCTATACTAACCATATTTTTATATGGTCCAAATGCACTAATTGTTAAGTTAATCGGCTTCATTTTTCACCTCCGAAATTATATTTTTAATAATTTCTGTTTGTCTTTCATCTAATTCTACATTGTTTTGTGATTTATAAAAATCAGCAAATAATTCTAGCTCTGTTTTCTTTTTTATATTTTCTAAATTTATATTTTGTTCTTCTACGTTGTTTATCGTTTTACTATTTCGTATTTCTAATTTTAAAGTATTTGGATATATTCTTCTTATTTGTCCAATAGCATCATAAACTGGTTCTTCATTTGTAATTACAGCTTTAATATAGTCATTTGTATTTCCACATTCATAATTTTCTGGTTTAATTAATTCTTCTAAAGGACCTTTTATTTCTCTCATATCTCTTAAAGGATTTAACTGTACTAAATTTATATTTATATCTCCCTTTTCTTTTATTTCTATAATAGAAACTGTTTTATTATGATTAATCTCTGAAAATGAGTACTTTAACATAGTACCAGCATATCTTGCGGTATCTCTTCCTATTTTTTGTGGTCTATGTACATGCCCTATAGCAACATAATCAAAATCATTAAAATTAGACACATCTACATTTTCTATTCCACCTAATGATAGCACCTCTGATTCAGTTCTTTCAGGTTCTATTGTTCCTGCTGTTACAAATTGATGAACCAATATAATATTTCTTTCTCTCTTATTAATTTCTTCTTTTCCTATTATTTTATTTATTGCGATATTATAATTATTTTCTAGGTCATCTTCAAAAAATTGCTTTACTTCTACTGGTTTTACAAATGGTAGCATATATATATTTAACTTTCCGTATTCATCTTGTAATTCTACTTTTCTTAAATTCCCAGTATATTTACTTTCTATGTACAAGCCTTCATCCTCAAAAATTTTACTACCAAATCCTAATCGGTCTTTTGAATCATGATTTCCAGCTATTATAAATACTTTTATTTTTAATTCTTTTATAAGTGTTTTTAAGAAACTATCTAGTAAATTAACAGCTTCAGCAGGTGGTACACTCCTATCGTACACATCACCTGATATTAATACAGTTTCTACATTTTCTTTTTTAATTAGTTTTATAATTTGATTTAACATATATTCTTGATCTTCTATTAATGATTGTTCTTGTAATATCTTTCCCAAATGTAAATCTGCTAAATGTAATAATTTCATTTTGTTCCTCCTTTGCATTAGAATATCACACTTTACACCAAAAACAAAGGGAGTAAAATTATAAATTTTACCCCCAAAACATTATTTATTTAATTTTAATTTATTTAATACAATACCAACTGTATGTACAATTTTAGTTGCATTTTTATTTGCAACACCTTTTCCTAATGCTTTACCACCAACTGTTAAAGCTGAAACTAGCGCACTTACTATAAATTGTATATCAAATCTTATTCCAAATTGATCGGTAATTTTTACAGCTATTAAAGCACTTATAGCACCACTTAATACACCACAAATATCGCCTATAACGTCTGCACATATATTTGCAACCTTTGGTGCATTCCTTATTAGTTGAATTGATGCTTTAGAACCCTTTACTTTTTTTGTTGCTTTAGCATGAAATTCATTTTCATTTGCAACAGTTACTGCAACACCAACTATATCAAAAAATATACCTACTAACATAACTAATACTAATATTAAAATAGCTGGTATTAAACTAAAATTTGATACTCCATTCGCTGATATATATGAAAATAGCATAGATAATATAAAAGTCATTATAAATACTTTTATAAACCATTTAATCTCCGAGTTGTCCTTTTTATCTTTCATTTTATTTTTGCATAAAATATATTTATGCATTTCTCCTTTCTTTATATAAAATTAAATTGCTGACAAATTATTGGTTTGCTACAGCAATATAATACTAATATCAAATAAGGCAGATTACTCTGCCTTTTTAATTGTTTTTAATGGTAAAAGCCTAAGTAAATTTTACAGTTTAGGTCTGGTTGAATTTCTCTATTCTTCGCTTAACATTACTGTTAGAACCGTTTCCGTTTAAGAAGAACATCTATATATTACAATAGACACCAGATCGCCACTTAAATCTGTACCTTAATCCTTAAACTTTCTTGCTTTCTGTAAGCAAACATTCTAGAAGTTTTCCTTAACATACAATACTCTTTACTAGTCTTTTTTGCAAATATAATTTCATAATATAAAATAAATTTATTTGGCCAAATAAATTTATTCTTTTTGTATTAATCCCAATACATTCACTCAAGACAAGCTACGCTATGTATTTTGTGTCTTGGCACTCAACATAGGTTATACTTAAATATCGCTTCATAAATATATAATATAGATTTTGTATTCCTACATTTATATTTACTTGCTTTATTTAAGCCTCCACGAAATCAGGGAGTTTCATATATGCCATTATATAATACCCTAATCTCTTTACTCCCTAGTACCACACAAAACTGGCATTTCGCGCAATACTAAGAAACTTCAACGATGTGCTCTTTAGTGGATTTTTAGCCCCACCCTCGTAAAGTTGTATGACTAGAATAATGCACCATTGGTATATGTTATACTGGCATTGGATTATTTTGCCAAATTCCAATAATAACTAATT
>OGDF01000996.1_pt1 | contig 43366 bp, 38 predicted proteins | sample 1570141 | NCBI WGS metagenome assembly OGDF01 (sample SAMEA4370581, study PRJEB24528) | human gut metagenome
AATGGTACCAATGTTTACGTGTGGTTTTGTACGCTGATATTGTTCTTTTGCCATTACAAAAATTCCTCCTTGGATTTCATCTAAAGATGAAAATTGTTTGACTAAGGTTTACATTTTTCCAATAGTTTGATTGTATCTTTTTTGCCCTATGTTGTCAACATTTGTATGTAACAAAAAAGCAACAGTCGCTCGGACTGTTGCTTGATGCGGTGGACGGGACTTGAACCCGTACGAGTTGCCTCACACGCCCCTCAAACGTGCGCGTATGCCAATTCCGCCACCACCGCGTTTTTTCTCGCCGCTTCGTTCATCCCTCAGCGACGAGATTTATTATACGAAACATTTTACGTTTCGTCAACACCTTTTTTACGATTTTTGGAGTTTTTTTATCAACGCCTGGACTTGTTTGTGCAGCTGTTCCAAATCGCCGTCGTTTCGGATCACTTCCGGCCGATGCGACAGCCGTTCTATTTCCGTCATTTGCGACGCCATTTTTTGACGCGCATAGGCCGCGTCAATATTGTCACGTGCCATTAAGCGTTTTTCCCGCAGTGCATCGTCAACATGCACCAGCCAAACACTATCACAGTATTGATCCATCCCACTTTCATACAAAAGCGGAACAACAAAAAAGATCAGCGCATCATCACGATGTTCACTAAAACGTTGTTGCGCTAGGCGGCCAATGGCCGGGTGTGTGATGGCGTCCAGCTGCTGCCGCGCCACATGATCAGAAAACACAAGACGCCCTAGGGCCTGACGGTCCAGCGAACCATCAGCATGAAACACAGCCTTTCCAAACGTCTTGCGCACTTCATTAAGCACGGGACTGCCTGGTTCCATGATTTCCCGCGACAGCTCATCCGCATCGATGACTGGATAACCCAGTTTTTTTACATAATCACTTACTGCGGTCTTGCCGGAGGCAATGCCACCTGTAATGCCAATAATCATCTTTTTCTCCTAGCTTTTCTGGCAGTGCGGACAATACACACTGCTGCGCCCGCCCACTGTCACTTGTTTCAATACTGTTCCACAGCGCAAACACGGTTCTCCAGCTCTGCCGTACACTTGATGCGCCAGCTGATAGCCGCCTTTTTGCGCCTCACTGTTTACATAGTCGCGAATGGTGCTTCCGCCTGCCTCAATGGCTTCTGTCAGAACAATCTGTGTCGCCGCAACGATCGCTTCTGCTTCTTTTCTGGACAAGCGTGCTGCACTTTTGCGCGGCCGCACGCCTGCGCGAAATAATATCTCATCCGCGTAAATGTTGCCGATCCCCGCCACCACCGATTGGTCCAGCAGCTGTGACTTAATTGGACGTCGTCGATGCCGACAGCTTTGAAAAAAGCCATCAGCATCAAACGCCGCACTCAGCGGTTCCGGACCCAGCTGCACCAAGGGCTTCTGCTGCAGAGGATTTTCTCGATAAAAGGCAAACCCTCCAAAGCGCCGCACGTCATGATAATGCAGCATTTTACCATTATCCAGCGTTATAACGAGATGCGTGTGTTTATCTATCTTCTCATCAGGATCACAAACAAGCAGCTTTCCTGTCATTCTCAAATGACAAAGCAGCCACCCACGATCCAGCACAAAGATAATATATTTTCCACGACGTTCAATATCAAGAATGGTTTGACCAACGAGCTGCGCCGCAAACACGTCCGGCGAAAGCGCTGATTGATGAATCACATCTACAGAGCGTATTTCAGCATGTTCTATGCGACGCGCGGACAAATGCTTTCGCAACCCACGGCAAATCGTTTCAACTTCCGGCAATTCCGGCATCAGATTTTCTCCATTTCTTGCCAATTAAAGCCCGCTTTAAGATCCACTTTCAAAGGCACGGTCAACTTCACCGCTTCTTCCATACATTGGCGTACCACTTGACTCAGCGTCAACGCATCTTCGCGGGATACTTCAAAAATCAGTTCATCATGTACCTGCAAGAGCATTTTTGCATCAATATGATGATCCTCAATGGCTTGATCGCATCTCAGCATCGCTAATTTGATAATATCCGCTGCTGTTCCTTGAATTGGCGAGTTCACCGCAGTGCGTTCGGCAAATTGCCGCAGATTACGATTGCGGCTATTGATGTCTTTGATATAACGACGACGTCCCAGCATCGTTGTTACATAGCCCGTTTCACGCGCATTGGCAATGGTGTCATTGATAAAGGTCTGCACCAACGGATAACGAGAAAAGTAAAGATCAATATAAGCCTGAGCTTCTCTTCGGCTAATCCCTAATTCCTTGGAAAGTCCGAAATCACTCTGTCCATAGATGATGCCAAAATTTACTGCTTTCGCGGTACGGCGCTGATCTGCCGTCACTTCTTCCATTGGCACATGAAAAACTTCTGACGCTGTGCGGCGATGAATATCCTCTCCATTCGTGAACGCTTGCATAAGCATATCATCACCACTGAGATGAGCCAAGACACGCAATTCAATCTGTGAGTAATCGGCACTGATCAGCAAATTCTTCTTTTCAATCGGAATAAACGCTCTCCGAATACGCTTGCCTTCTTCCGTGCGCACAGGAATATTCTGCAGGTTTGGCGCCGTACTTGACAGGCGACCTGTCGCCGTGACGGTTTGATTGAACGAAGTATGAACACGATCGTATTGATCAACCAATTTAAGCAGTCCATCAACATAGGTGCTTTTCAGTTTTGCAAGCTGGCGGTAATCCAAAACGCGCCCCACGATCGGATGGTTGTCACGCAAAGTCTCCAATACTTCTGCGCTTGTCGAGTAACCTGTTTTCGTCTTTTTGACAACCGGCAGTTCCAAAACTTCAAACAAAATATGTCCCAGCTGTTTTGGCGAGTTTGGATTGACTGGTTCTCCAGCCATGATTTCAATATCCTTTTCAATGGTCTTAATACGTTCATCAAACTCTTCCTGCAGTTTTTCAAGATATTGGGTATCCACGCGGACACCGATAATTTCCATTTGTGCCAAAATCCACGCCAATGGCAATTCAACATCCAGGTACAGATTCAGGCAGCCACTTTCAGCCATTTTAGCGCGCATCTGCGGATAAAGCTGCTCAACCAGTTCCAATTTTGCAAAGTGCTGTTCCGGTTCACCTTCCGGAATTGTCATCCCCAGGCAGGACTCGGCCACTCTTGCCAAGTCGTGATCCCCGCCTTCCGGCTGAAGCAGATAAGCACTCAACACTACATCAAATTTCACTTGTTCCGTCAGACAACCAGCCAACAGCAAAGCGTGTGCCAATTTCTTTGCGTCATCTGTGAGCACGGTCACCTTTTTCTGATCAAACAGCGGATCCAACGCATCTACCAAGCGATCCCATTCTTGTCTGTCTTTCAGCACCACTGTGTAATTTTTTTCCGACGCCCGCCACGAGAAACGGGTTGGTATCTTATCCTCCCCTACCTCACAAATCATCACACAGCGTTCTCCGCTTATTTCAGAAATCAGCGGACGCGCTGCTTCAACGTTCTCACATACAGCGCCCTGTGGCAGTTCCGGCTGATCTTCTGCAGGATCGTCAAGCGTGGTTGTGCCAAAGTCCGCTTCCAGCTTTCTCAAAAGCTTCGTCAAGCCCAATTCTTTATAGAACGATGTCAGCGCAGCAACATCTGGCTGATCAAAAGCGAAATCAAGGCTTTCAAAATCAATTGGTACATCGCATTTGATGGTCGCCAATTCTTTGCTTAAAAAAGCATCATCTTTGCCATCAACCAACTTGTCATAAAGCTTTTTTCCTTTGAAGTCCTCAACATGGGCATAAAGGTTTTCAACAGAGCCATACTCTCCAAGAAGCTTTTTCGCCGTTTTCTCACCGACACCACTGATACCCGGAATGTTATCGCTCTTGTCACCCATCAGCCCTTTCATTTCAATCACCAATTCAGGCGTCAAGCCATATAGTTCCTGCAAAGAATCCGGTGTGACCAATTCCATATCTGACCCTTTGCCCTTCGGGAAGCACACCGTAACATGATCGCCCACCAACTGGAAAAGATCGCGATCACCGCTTAAAATAATGCTCTCATTGCCCAGGGCACTGTTGTGTGCACTCATGGTGCCAATGATGTCATCCGCCTCATACCCTTCCAGGCCAAAGGTTTCAATATTCATGTATTTCAACGCCTCTTTGATCAAAGGCATCTGCGTCAACAAATCTTCCGGCATTCCCGTGCGAGTGCCTTTATAATCAGCAAAACGTTCATGACGAAAAACTTTTTTGCTAACGTCAAAGGCTACAAAAAGTTCATCTGGTTTGAAGCGCTCTACAACCGCCTGCAAGGTGTTCAAAAAACCAAATACTGCATTGGTTGGTACCCCTTTTGCATTGGTCAAGCGTGGCACGCCATAATAAGCGCGATTGGCCATACTATTGCCATCTATCATCAATAAGGTGCTCATTTTAGTTCCTCTCTTTGCTTCTTATATGCTGTCACAAGTGCTTCTTTTTCACTGTGACTCATGCGTTTGATATGCCATTCTCGCGACATCGCTGCCTCTTTTGTGTCAAACGCTTCCATGTAAACAAGGGCGACCGGTCGTCGTGCACGTGTATACTTGGCACCACGCCCGCTGTTGTGTGTCGCTGTGCGCGCTATCGGATCCGTAGAATAGCCGCAGTAATAACTGCCATCTGCACAGCGCACTAAATATGTGTAGTGTTCGTTCATCGTCACCCCTCCATCGTTCTATTATGACAGATTCATTCGCTGATAGCAAACACCATCATTGGGCCAAGCATAGAAAAAACCTCCTCGAGTACGAGGAGGTTGATGATTAGCGTTTGATGAAATATTCGCGATACCAAAGAATCAACGACATAGCTGTATAGATGTAACGCTGGCGCATGGCTTTTCCTTGATAATGCTCATCAAGATAACCCAGCAAACGTTCCTGATCAAAGAAAATGCCTGCTTCTGGCGATTCAAAAATTTCCTTGACATAACGATAATATTTTTCCTGGCGCAGCCAGTCACGAATTGGAACAGGGAAGCCATTCTTTGGACGACGTGCCCATTCTTCCGGCAATTCGGCCAAAGCAGCCTTGCGCAGCGCATACTTGCTCAGACCATCTTTGATGCGATATTTCGTAGGCACTTTTTCAGCCACTTTCATGACATCTTTATCAAGAAAAGGCACACGCAATTCCAAAGAATGCGCAGAGCTCATTTTATCGGCTTTAAGCAAAATATCGCCCGGCAGCCATAAGCGCATATCAATGGTCATCATTTTTGTAACATCGTCTTTATCTTTTACAGAACGATATACCGGCGCAGTCAATTCCTTCACTGCAATGCCATTGCGAAATTCCGGCTTCAGCACGGCACGCGCTTCTTTTTCAGGAAATACCTTCGCCTGGCCAATGAAATATTCTTCTGGCGTCTGACCGCCACGCACCATGAGACTGGTCAAGCGATTATCCGGCAGATTTTTTGCCACCTGATACAAGCCACGACGCAGCTTATGAGGGACAACGCGTTCATACAGCTTCAAATGCGGTGTCCGCATGTAACTTTCATAACCGCCGAAAAGTTCATCGGCACCTTCGCCAGATAATACCACCGTCACGTGCTCACTGGCCAACTTGGTCAGGAAATACAGCGGCACCGTCGACAAATTAGACTGAGGTTCATCAAGATGGTATTGAATGTCCGGCAAAGCCCCAAAGAAATCATCTGCATCAATAAGACGCACATGGTGCTGGAAGCCAAGGATTTCTGATAAGCGACGCGCCAAATCCGTCTCATTAAAACGGCCTTCATAATCAGCGAACCCCACAGAAAATGTATTTTCAGGCTTAAACAGCGCCGTAATATAGCTGGAGTCAATGCCTCCTGACAGAAAAGCACCAACTGGTACATCGGCAATTTTATGTACTTTTACGGAATCCTTGAGCACTTCTGAAATCTGTTCAACATAGCTTTCCAAAGAATCATCGGTGGCATCAAACGAAAAATCCCAGTAACGCTTACGTGTCATATGACCGTCAGCTTCCACACGCATCCATGTGCCTGGCTCCAATTTGTAAATATCCTTAAAAAACGTTTCTCTGGTGACAGGATATTGAAAAGTTAAATACGGCAGCACAGCATTTTTATTCAACTCTTTAGCAAAAGCCGGATGCGGCAAGAAGCTTTTGATCTCAGAGCCAAAGAAAAAGGTGCCATCTGTTGAAGCCTTCCCATAATACAATGGCTTAATGCCAAACATATCGCGCGCCAAGAACAAACTCTTCTCTTCATCATCCCAAATAGCAAATGCAAACATGCCTCGCACTTTATCAAGGATACCTTCACGCCATTCGGCATAACCATGTACCAACACTTCACTGTCAGTATGAGATTTGAAATGATATCCCTTTGCCTCTAATTCTGCGCGAATATCCTTATAATTATAAATTTCACCATTAAAAACCAACGTGTAGCGGCCGCTTTCGTCAAACAACGGCTGATTGCCTGCATCACTCAAATCAATGATGGTCAATCTGCGAAAACCTAACACAGCACCATTCGCAATGTGATAGCCACCACTATTCGGTCCGCGATGACGGATGACGTCCATCATCGTCTGAATGATTTCGCTATGATCAAGCGCCTGGCTGTCACGCCCCGGCAAGTATCCTACAAATCCACACATATGTAAATTCCCCTCTAAAAAATAAGATCAGAATCCATTTTACTACAAACTTCCGCACGCGGCACCACAACGCCGCTGTGCTATTCACCAATCTATAGTAACAAAAGATTAACAATCACACAAGCTCATATTTCAGCTAATTTTAAGACTGTAACCTTTTCCAGTTACATCCTCATCCCAAAGTATTTTTTCATCAATAACGCAAAAAATCCCCTGTGCAACGCACAGAGGATTATGTTAAAAATTTATTCCATGATGCCTTCGCCAAGACCTTTGAGCATTGAATCAAGGCTCTCCGTCAACAAGGCAAGGACTTCACCATCATAACTTTCGATGTCACCAGCATCGCCCATCTCTGCAAGATGAGGGTCAAGAGGGAACTGGCCAATCAGCGGAACCTGGAACTTGTCGCAAGTTTCTTGAACATGGCTTTCACCAAAGATGTTGATACGTTCATCGCAATTTGGGCAGCGCACATAGCTCATGTTTTCAGCGATGCCAAGAGCTGGTACGTTCATCAATTCGATCATTTTAAGGCCCTTGCGAACAACCATGTTGGACAGTCCCTGTGGCGTAGTAACCATAAGAACACCGCCAACCTTCATGCTCTGCATAATGGTCAATGGCACATCGCCGGTTCCTGGTGGCATATCAACAACGAGATAATCCAAATCGCCCCAGCAGACATCCGTGATAAACTGCTGAACCACGCCTGTGATCAGAGCACCACGCCATACAACAGGGTCATCATCATGAGGCAGCAAGAAATTCATGCTCATCAACGAAATGCCAGATTTGCTCTTAACAGGTTCAATGCCATATTCACCCATTGCAGGCTGATGGCTAACCCCGAAAAGTTTTGGAATGCTTGGGCCCGTGATGTCGGCATCCATCAAGCCAACTTCAAAGCCACGTTTGCGCAATGCCATTGCAAGAACAGACGAAAAGCTGGATTTACCAACGCCGCCCTTCCCACTCATGACAACAATGATATTTTTGATATTGGTATGTTTTTGGGCTTCCGTCAGCTGTTGTTCCTGACCGCTAGGGCAAGAACCACCGCAAGAACCAGCGGATGCGCAGCCTTCACATTGACTCATAAAACTCATACCCCTTTCATATGAAAAAAGTCGATATAACACAACAAGCGGATGGCCCACAAGGGATCCGCTTGTTGGTTTATTTAATTATACCATAGGTTATAGGGATTTCACCATCCCATCACACCTATAAAATTACATCATACCCATGCCGCCTGCTGCACCGGCTGCTGCAGCAGGATCTTCCTTACTGACATCAGCAACCAATGTTTCAGTGGTCAAGATCATGCTTGCAATGGAAACAGCGTTCTGCAGTGCACTTCTTGTAACCTTTGCAGGATCGATGACACCGGCATCAATCATGTTTTCATAGGTATCCTTCAATGCATTATAGCCTTCGCCAACGCCCAAGGATTTAACATGTTCGCAAACAACGCTGCCTTCCACGCCAGCATTTTCCGCGATCTGACGAACAGGTGCTTCCAACGCTTTCTTAACAATGTTTACACCAGTCATTGCATCGGCTTCTTCAAACTTAATGTCATCCAAAGTAGAAAGGATGTTCAAGAGAGCCGTACCACCGCCGGCAACAATGCCTTCTTCAACAGCAGCTTTGGTTGCAGAAAGTGCATCTTCAATGCGATGTTTCTTTTCAGTCAATTCGGTTTCGGTAGCAGCACCAACCTGGAGCACTGCAACGCCACCAGCGAGTTTAGCGAGACGTTCCTGATATTTTTCACGATCGAAATCGGAAGTGGTTTCTTCAATCAAGCGACGAATCTGTTCAACACGTGCTTCGATGTTTGCTTTATCGCCTCGGCCATCAACGATGGTGGTATTGTCTTTATCAACAGTAACCTGACGTGCGCTGCCAAGCATATCCAGGGTAGTATCTTCGAGTTTGTAACCCAATTCATCGGTAACAACCGTTGCACCGGTCAAAGCAGCGATATCTTTCAACATTTCTTTGCGGCGATCGCCAAAACCAGGAGCCTTAACAGCAACACAAGTAAAGGTGCCACGGAGGCGGTTAAGGATCATGGTGGTGAGCGCTTCACCTTCAACATCTTCTGCAATGATCAGCAAAGCTTTGCCAGTCTTAACGATCTGTTCAAGAACAGGCAGGATATCTTGAATGTTGCTGATCTTCTTATCGGTTACAAGGATATATGGTTCATCGAGGGTTGCAACCATTTTTTCGGTGTTGTTCACCATGTATGGAGAAATATATCCGCGGTCAAACTGCATCCCTTCAACGACTTCCATAGAAGTGCCGAAAGTCTTGGAATCTTCAACAGTGATGACACCATCATTGCCAACAACTTCCATAGCATCAGCAATCAGTTTACCAATTTCTTCATCAGCGGAAGAAATAGCTGCTACCTGGGCAATAGCATCTTTGCTCTTGATTGGCTGGCTAATCTTATGAATTTCTTCAACAGCACGATCGCAAGCAGCATGCATCCCTTTGCGCAGGATCATTGGATTAGCACCAGCTGCAATGTTCTTCAAGCCTTCGCGAACCATTGCCTGAGCAAGAACGGTAGCGGTTGTGGTACCATCACCAGCAACATCATTGGTCTTGATGGAAACTTCCTTCAACAGCTGAGCGCCCATATTTTCGAATGGATCTTCCAAATCAATTTCACGTGCGATGGTCACACCATCATTGGTAATAATTGGTGCGCCGTAAGGACGGGACAATACAACATTGCGCCCTTTTGGCCCAAGGGTCACACGAACAGCGTCAGCAACTGCATTGACACCGGTTTCAAGAGCTGCACGCGCTTCTGCGTCAAAACGAATTTCTTTTGCCATAATAAGAATTGCCTCCTAATAATTAGCCTAAAACGACAAGAATGTCTTTTTCAGAAAGAACAACGTATTCTTCGTTGTCATACTTCAGATCCACGCCACCAAATTTTCCATAGATAACGCGATCCCCTTCTTTGACATCCAGTGGAATGTGGTTGCCCTTATCATCTCTAGCACCAGGACCAACTGCAACAACAGTTCCCTGATGTGGTTTTTCTTGAGCAGAACCTGGCAAAATAATGCCACTTTCGGTCTTTTCTTCTACTTTTGCTGGTTTTACGACAACCTTGTCGCCCAATGGTTTAATATTCATAAATAAGAGCCTCCTTAATGATTCTCAACCTCTTGTTAGCACTCTATATGCTCGAGTGCTAATCACTGATAATATAATAACACAATCACCGAAAATTTCAAGAGGGGATTTAAGATTTTTCATCATTTCTCCATTATTAAGTGACATTTTCTTGCAGCCCGTTATTCCTCACGTTATACTGAAAACAAGGAGGGATAACCATGACCAAAGATCAATGGCGCGCCATCGGCAAAGAAAAGCGGCGCACACTCAGCCCCGAAGAGCGCAGCTATCAAATAACCGCCCTCACCCGCGCCATCCTCAAAGATCCCCGTTGGCAGCGCGCCAACACCACGCTTTTATTTTTAAGTTTCGGCAGCGAGTGGGATACCTCAGCACTGATCCAAGAAGCTTGGCACAGCGGCAAAACCGTAGCGCTCACACGCTGTCTCGCCGATCATCAAATGCAGGTGTGCCGCTATACGCCGGACACCACACTCATCACCACACTTGGCAGTCTCAAAGAAATTGCTCCGGAAGCCGTTGAACCGATTTCGATGGATGCCATCGACTTCTGTCTTGTACCGGGTTTGCTTTTCGACCCTTATGGCACACGCCTCGGATACGGCGCTGGTTATTACGATCGATTTTTACCCAAGCTTCCAGCTTCCTGCACCATTCTTGCTGCAGGGTTCAACAATCAGCTTGTCGGTGAGAAACTGCCATGTGAAACAACAGACTTTCGCCTGCCAGAAATCTGGACACCAGATACGCAGATCATGACACGGCCACCATTTAACAAATAATCGCACACAAAAATAAGACCCGGATGATTCCAGGTCTTATTTTTTTCATTAAAGTTTATCAAGCATTGATCAAGCTGGATGCTGTCAGGAAAATACCAGCTGCCCCAATGACAATGAGCACCCCAGCTGTAATGCGCGTCATCTTCACGCGTTCCGGCAGCACATATTTCACAGTGTAGAGAATCAAGCAGCCAGAAATAATGGTCAAAGCATACGCGATAATAACCATAATCGCGTTCGAAACATCACCATTGAGAGAGTTTGGAGAAACGAACAGCAGAACCATGGCAACAAGCAGCAAGCCGATAGAGCCATAATTGGCACGACGCGCATTTTTATACTGCTTCACTTCTTGCTGTGTTGGTTTTGGCGCCTCATGCTCCTTTGTTCCTTGAGGACCATATTGTGGTCTTTTTTTCTTACCAGTACGTGATTTTTTTACCGCCATAATTACACATTCCTTTCTTCACTAACATATGTTACATCAATCCACTCTTTTTCATCGAGTGCTCGAAGAATTCGACAAACCGCCGCAATGCCGGACCAAATATCACAACCACTGCCAACGATAAAATCGGCAACAGCGCCATCATAACCAAGTCATGCACCAGAGACGGCCAATACACGCCAAAACAGATTTCTCGCATAGCACCAATGCAATACGTAAACGGCAGCAACGGATGAATCAACTGAAAAAACGCTGGTGTCATCTCTATAGGGAACGTTCCCCCGCTGGCCGCAATCTGCAGTACAAGAACCACAATGGCCAGCGCTTTCCCAATTGCCGAAAAAGTAAACACAAGTGAGAAAATGAAAATCGAGAAGATCTGTCCAATAAGTATACATAATAACACAAAAAGCACCGGATGCCTACAGTCTACATGCAAAATCAGCAAATCTCCCAACCCAATAATCAAACATTGAAAGGCCGATACAATCTGATACAGCCAAAGTCTCGACAGATACATCGGTGTCAATCGCGCTTCCGGATAAGCTTCCAACCCTTTCTCATTGATCGGGCTAATCATTGCCATCATCAACAAGCATCCTACCCAAATGGCCAGCGTGGTGTAAAACGGCGACATTCCGCTGCCATAATTTGCCACAGGGTAGAGCCGGTTGGTCTCCATTTCAACAGGGTGACTTAGAAAAGCACTTTGCTTTTCTACATCTTGCTGAATAAACTTCAGCACCTCGTTTAATTGTTCATCCTCAGACAAACTTCTAAGATCCCCGGTTTCTTTTTCCAACAGCGACTGAGTGTCTTGAATGATCTCCTTATATCGACTGATTGTTTCTGAGCCAACAGGCCCCATGCTTCGGACCGTCCCCAATACGCCATCTACTTGCGGAACAAGACTCGAAAGATTTTGCAGCAGCGAATAGGAATCATCCAATGTTTTGCTGAGCTGATCTGCAGAATCTGCCAACGATGCACTCACACCATTATTGTATGCGTTCCAAGTTTCATTAACTGTATTCACCAATCCAGAAACCACATCAGCCGCTTGCGACGCTGCATCATTGACTGCCACACTGCCATTTGCCAGATCGTCTTTTATGTTTTGCAATCGACTAATATTGCCATCCAACGTCGATTCAAGCGTGTCTAGACGACTGACAAAAGACGAAATAACATCACTTGGTATTGGCAGCATTTGATTGAAGCGCTGAAAATTGTCTGCCAAATTGCTTACATGATCGCGCAATTGCGTGATTGTATCAATCATATCTTGCAGACGATCCTGCGCTGCAGCGCTATTCTCATTATTAAGTGCCGAAAGACGCTCCGCATCGTTCTGCAGCTGATCAGCCAGTGTATTCAACGACAATACATTTTGATCGAGCAAGCGACGAATATCACCAACCGTCGATTTTGTTGACTGCAGCGTATTCTGTGCGCTTAATGTCAAATTCGAAGCATCTTTTAACGCTTGACTGGCCTGCGGCAGAATACTTTCTGCATTATCCGAAAGCTTCTTCATTTGTTCTAAGGTTGCTTCAAATTCATCCATATTTTTTACAAACAACGACATATTTTTCGACGCCAAATCCATGGTATCCAGCATGCGCATAAAACTCGGCTTATAATCCGCATATTTGTTATCCGCGACTTTCAGCGTATCCAACACAATGGTTGTTACTGTTTCAACGAACGTCTCATTGATTTCACTGCTGACAGTATCCATCCCCGTACCCATGATTTTTGTCGAAATGGCATTTTCTTTTTCGTTGATATAATAATCAATTGTCGCCTGCTTTGTATTGCCATAAAGGAATCCCGTCATTGTTTCTGTAAAATCTTTCGGGATGACCAGCGCAGCGTAGTAGTCACCTGAATTTACGCCTTCTTGCCCTTCGTCATAAGAGACAAACTGCCATCCTATCGCATCATTGGCTTTCAGCGCCTTGACAATTTCATCACCAACATTGATCTTGACGCCTTCCACCTCTGCGCCTTGATCCAAGCTCGTAACCGCAACTTTTAGATTAGACGTGAGATCATAAGGCGACCAGTTGGCACCAATATTAAACCAAGCGTAAAGCGGCGGGAGCAAAAGCAAGCCTAAACACACCAGCGCCGCGGCCACATTTCCCCTCAACGGACGCATTTGCGCAAGAAACAGCAGCTTTGTCACGCCAAATGTCTCGCGTATATGCGCCGGTCTCAACCGCCAAAGATCCAGCTTACGTAAATTCTTTTTCATTCTGACCCTTCCTTCTCTGTCGGTGTACGACTTATGACATTATATCAGCATTCCCGTTATCTTTCACCCCCATTTTTCACCACATCGCATCACAAAAAGAAAAGCCCCCGGGTTTTCACCCAGGGGTAACAACAATCATTATTGGATCTGATCAAGTTCAAAAGCATCATGCAGCGCCTGCATGCCCTTCTTCAAAGTGTCTTCATCATATTTAATAATGACAGAGATCTTCACTTCAGAAGTACCAATCAAATCAATGTTAATACCAGCATCACGCAACGCTGCAAACATACGCGCTGCGACACCATGTGCACCAACCATGCCTGCACCAACGGCAGAAATTTTTACAACGCTGTCATCAACGACAACTTCACGATGATGCAATGAATGTCCAAGGTTTTCAATGATCATCTTTGTGCGCTTTGCATCGCTTTTAGCGATGGTGAAAGCAATATCATTAAGGTTATCAACCATTGCACTTTGAATGATCATGTCAACGCTGATCTTCTCAGCAGCAAGTGCCCCAAAAATCTCGGCAGCAATGCCTGGACGGTCTTCAACGCCAAAGATGCTGACTTTTGCAACGTTCTTATCACATGCGATACCAGTAACAGCATATTCTTTTTCAAGTTCTTCAGACTTAACCACGAAAGTTCCTCCTATATGTGTATTAAAACTCGAGCGGACACAAAGTTTTACATCATGAAGCTTAGCCACTTCAACAGATCTTGGGTGAAGCACTTTTGCACCAAGACTTGCCAATTCAAGCATTTCATCATAAGAAATTTTATTCAGCTTTGTCGCATTTGGCACCATGCGAGGATCTGCTGTGTAAATACCATCCACATCTGTGTAAATCTCGCAAACATCAGCACCAATAGCAGCAGCGATTGCGACAGCAGTTGTGTCGGAGCCACCACGTCCCAATGTAGTAATATCATCATCTGGCCCAATGCCCTGAAAACCAGCAATGACCACCACTTTATCTTCACTTAATTCACGGCCAATTTTGTTGGCATTGATGTCTACAATACGTGCCTTCTGATGGGAATCATCGGTACGAATGCAAACTTGTGGACCAGTAAAGGAAATTGCCTTTAAACCAAGCTCTTGCAGCGCCATTGCAGTTAATGCAATAGAGATCTGTTCTCCCGTAGATAAAAGCATATCCATTTCACGTGGATTTGGCATTTCACTGATTTTAAAAGCACGACTTGTTAAATCGTCTGTCATTCCTGCTGGCGCAGAAACAACAACAACGACATCATTACCGGCACGTTTTGTTTTTGCCACATGTTCAGCAACAAATTTTACACGATCCGGATTGGCAACAGAAGTGCCGCCATATTTTTGTACAATTAAGGCCATATTTTCAACTCCATTTCATTTTCAAAGCACTGAACACCAGTTGCAATTGGCGCAACCTCAATCAGTTGCCCGCTGACTCGCTTTTGTTCAAGTGCTTTCAATGTTTCACTAAAATCACGTTTTGCATCAGAAAGAATCAGCATGGTCGAGCCAGCTCCGCTGACCAGCGCTGCTAAAGCACCCTTTTCCAACGCAATTTCTTTTGCTTCCTGTATGCCCGGCATGAGCGGCAGGCGATACGGCTCATGAATGCGGTCCGAAAACGCATCCGCGAGGCCCTCAAGGTTTCCCGTTGCAAGTGATGCCACCAAAAGGCCAAGGTGTCCAAGATTGTAAACCACATCTTCCCGACTATATCCATCTGGCATCGCCGCACGCGCTTTCGAGGTAGGCAGCGGATAATCTGGAATCAGAGCATAGGCATACAGCCCCTCTACCGGCTGCATTTTTCTTGCAACAACGCGCTTATCATCCGTCATGCATCCAATAACAATACCACCCAAAAGTGCCGGCAATACGTTGTCCGGATGCCCGTCAATATCGGTTGCCATCTGCATCAGTTCTTCTTTCGAAAAAGCCCCATCAGACATCAACTGGGCGACAACCAAGCCACTCACTGCAGCCGCTGAACTCGAGCCCAATCCGCGCGCAAAAGGCACGCGATTGATACAATGCAGTGCAATCGGCTGAACCTCCCGACCAATCTTAGCCATCGCTTCAGCATAGGTACGATAAATCAAGTTATCTAACGTTTCCGATTCGCCCGCACCGTAGCCTTCCACACTAATACGAGAGGATTCTCCGCTCGGAAGTTTTTTCAGCCACAGTTCATTATGAAGATTTACTGCCATCCCTAAGCAGTCAAAGCCCGGCCCCATATTCGCAGAGGTTGCCGGCGTTTTAATAACGATTTGCGGCGCATCGCCAAACCATTCTTTCATATTCATTGTGGCAGTCCCCCATAAATACGAATGACATTTTCCACCTGACGTACAGAATCCGCATTTTTCAAACGATCAAGAGCTTCGAGGAACTTTTCTTCAAGCACTTCATGCGTTATAATTACGAACTCAGCATCCTGAGAATTCGTCGAATCCTTTTGCATGGCTTGTGCAATGCTCACGCCACTATCGCCAAAAAGCATGCCCACTTCTCCAAGAACGCCTGGACGGTCAGGAATACACAAACGCACATAGAAACGACTGCGCAGTTTGCTCATCGGCTTAATAGGAATGTTTTCATAGGTATAATCACCGATGCGACCCTCACAGCCGTACACAATATCACGGCAAATATCGATCACATCACCAACCACTGCGCTCGCAGTCGGCAGCTTACCTGCGCCTCTGCCATAGAACATGGCTTCATCAATGGCATCACCTTTAACAAATACCGCATTAAACGAACCACCCACCGTTGCAAGCGGATGTGTTTTTGCAATAATTGCCGGATGAACACGCAAGCATAAGCCATCATCCTGTTTACTAGCAATGCCCAAAAGTTTAATCACGCAGTGAATGGACTCTGCATATTCCATGTCCAATTTTGAGATTTTTGTAATGCCTTCAACATGCACATCGTCAAATACAGCCGGTGTATGGAATGCAATATTTGCAAGAATAGCCACTTTACGCCCTGCATCAAGGCCTTCAATGTCTGCCGTCGGATCGGCTTCCGCGTAACCCAATGCTGTTGCCTGTGCCAATGCCTCCTCAAAACCGAGGCCATTTTCCGCCATACTTGTGAGGATAAAATTGGTCGTACCATTCATAATTCCCACAAGTTCAGAGAAATGGTTGGCTGCCATATTTTCCTTTAGCGGTTGAACAATCGGAATTGCGCCAAGGCAAGAGGCTTCATATCTAAAATCTCTCTTCATTTCGGCTGCAAGAGACTGGAGTTCCTGCCCATGAACAGCAATCAAATCCTTATTGGCACTGACAATGTTTTTCCCAGCGCGCAGCGCCTCTGTTAAATAAGTACGTGCTGGTTCAATGCCGCCCATAACCTCAATGACAACAGAAATCTCATCATCTTCCAAAATATCCTGCCAATTTGTGGTGAGGATAGTATGTGGCGCAACTTGATCGGCATATTTTTCCGGCGAACGCACCAGTACACGCTTGACTTGTACATCTGCGCCAACTTTATCAATAAAGTTGTCCTTCTGAAGTTTTTCGATCACCTCATATACACCAGAACCAACTGTTCCCATGCCAAGCAGCGCAACTTTAATCACTTCTTTTTTCATAAGTCACCTCCAACTTGCATCAGTTCTGTCCAATAGGCTCAACCTTGAGCACACCTGAAATATCATACAATGATTCTAACATCAATTCTAAATTGTATCGTTCATCAGAACGTGATTCAAAGGAAATTGTCGCCCGGGCAATGCCTTCTATCGGAATACCCTGGTTGATGGTCAGGATATTTGCACCAGAGTCTGCCACCACATTCAAACAGCGCGAGAGGACTCCTGCCTCATTTTCCATATTGATCTGAATGGTAACGATCTTTTCTTTAACCGCTTCATAAAACGGAAAAATGCCATCACGATATTTATAAAATGCACTGCGACTAAGCCCCACTTGCTTGACCGCTTCATTAATCGTTAATCCCGGATTTTTTGCAAGCAGCTCTTTTGTTTGTGCCGTCTTTAAAATCGCTTCCGGTAAAATGCGTTCATCGACGATATAACGTTTATTCACAGCATTTTCTTTCATAACGCCACGCCCTTTCGTCTATTCTCAGCGGATAATTATCCGCTACATAAGGATATTAACGGAAGATCGCGTCCTTGTCAAGAGGACCTTGAAAAAACTTTTTCGCATTTGCATTTCACGAATTATTAGAAATTCTCTGTAAAATTTCCCTTAAATATAAAAACTGCAGCACAAATGTGCTGCAGTTCAATGTTCTTTAGCAATTAACCATGTCGTTGATGTTCGCCCCACCGAGAGTAATTGGTGAACAATTATCTTCCATAGGGACAGCACATTCAATCAGCGCGCAGTTTGGATCTGCTAACGCTTCTTTCAAAACAGATTCAATTTCATCTTCAGAATGGATGCGATAGGTTTTGAAACCATATGCTTCAAATATCTTCGAGAAATCAATATCACATTGGAACAATACATTGGTATAGCGTTGTCCAACATAATGATATTGAAGCTGACGCACCATACCAAGCGCCAAGTTATTGAACAGCAAGACCTTTACAGGGAGCTTCTGCTCCATGATGGTCCCCAGTTCATACATCCCCATTTGAAAACTGCCGTCACCTGTAATGGCAACAACTGTGCTGTCTGGGCAAGCAACTTGAGCACCAACCGCCGCCGGGATACCATACCCCATGGTACCAAGCCCACAGGATGAAATAAACTGATGCGGCGTTTCGCATTTCAAGTAATTAGCCGCCCATACCTGATGCTGCCCAACATCGGTCGTAAAAAAGGTATTCTTCAAGTCAACCAGATCGCTGAGTTTATCCAAAACTTTTGGCACAATACGATCAGGCGTTGGCGCACCTTTTGCACGGTCCAAATAATTGCAATCCACTAAATTAGGATCTTTACGTTGCAGCGCTTCTTCTAATTGAAGCATTACCTGCTTCGCATCACCAACAATAGGAATGTCTGGTGTAATATTCTTTCCAATTTCTGCCGGGTCTACATCAACATGGATGATGAAACTATCTGGTGCAAAAAGGTTTGGGGCATTGATGATACGATCATCGAAACGGGTACCAATGGCCAGAATGACATCGGATTGGCGGATCAAATCATTCGCCTCCTGATTGCCATACGTTCCCAACATGCCAACAACATGAGGATTGCTTTGCGGCACACTGCCCAAACCCATCATGGTACAAACAATCGGGCAATTTTTCTTTTCTGCAAGATCCAGTACTTCTTTTGTTGCTTCAGCTGTGTTTACACCACCGCCAGCAATAATAACAAGACGTTCCGACTCAGCAATCGCTTTCGCCGCACGTTTAATCATGCCAGCATGTCCATAAATGGTAGGTTTATAGCTTCGAATATCTACGTGCTTCCACTGTTCATAAACAGCCACTTGCTGCTGAGAAACATCGCGTGGAACGTCAATCAACACCGGACCTGGACGACCTGTGCGTGCAATATAGAACGCTTCCGCAACGATACGAGGAAGGTCTTCTGCATTTTGCACGAGGATATTATGCTTTGTGATTGGTGTTGTGATCCCAGTAATGTCGGTTTCCTGGAACGCATCTGTTCCAATCAGATGTTTGGAAACCTGACCCGTAATTGCAACCAACGGAATAGAATCCATATAAGCCGTTGCAATACCCGTTACCAAATTGGTAGCCCCAGGACCACTTGTTGCAATGCAAACGCCTACGGTGTGCTTTGCACGTGCGTAGCCACTTGCTTCATGCACTGCCCCCTGTTCCTGACGAACAAGAACATTATTGATCGGACTCTTGGCAAGAGCATCAAATATTTCCAATAAGGCACCACCCGGATAGCCAAAGATATCCGTTACGCCTTCATCTCGCAATGCCTGAACTAAAATTTCTGCGCCGTTCAATAGCAACACCTTCCTTACTTGTTTATACCAGAGTGCTACATGCACTCGTCAATGCTTAAAGAATCAGTCGTTTTTATCGTTTGCGTTGAGGAATGGCATCATGCTGCGGAGACGGCCGCCAACTTCTTCAATCTGATGGCCTGCTTCTTTTTCACGCATTGCATAGAATTCTTTGAAGCCATTTGCATAGTCATCACGGAATTCTTTTGCAAACTTACCGCTCTGAATGTCTGCCAATACTTCCTTCATTGCCTTCTTGGTTTCAGCAGTAACAACACGTGGGCCAGTTACATAGTCACCATATTCAGCAGTGTTGGAAATGGATTTGCGCATCTTATCCATGCCGCCTTCATAGATCAAGTCGATGATCATACGCATTTCATGGCAGCATTCAAAGTATGCCATTTCAGGCTGATAACCAGCTTCAACGAGGGTTTCAAAACCAGCTTCAATCAAAGAGGTCAAGCCACCGCAGAGAACAGCCTGTTCACCAAAGAGGTCGGTTTCAGTTTCTTCTTTGAAGGTAGTTTCAATAACACCAACACGGGTGCCGCCGATACCATCAGCCCAAGAAAGTGCGATCTGCAAAGCGTTTCCGGTTGCATCTTGTGCAACTGCAACAAGATCTGGAACAGCGGAACCCTTTGTGAATTCACGACGTACGATGTGACCTGGGCCCTTTGGTGCGCACATGAATACATCTACGCCTTCTGGAGCTTTGATGTAACCGAAATGAATGTTAAAGCCATGACCAAAGCCAAGTGCGTTGCCAGCTTCCAGATTTGGTTCAATTTCATTCTTATAGATGTCTGGCTGAGTTTCATCTGGAGTCAGAACCATGATAACATCGCTCTTTTTAACAGCTTCTGCAACTGGATATACATCGAAACCGTCTTCACGAGCAGCCTGTGCAGACTTACCTTCGCGAATACCGATGATAACGTTATAACCACTGTCACGCAGGTTCTTTGCATGAGCATGGCCCTGAGAACCATAACCAACAACGCAAAGCTGTTTGCCAGTCAATACATTTTGAGGAACATCTGTCTTGTAATAAATTTTTGCTGCCATTTTAAAAAATGCCTCCTAAAAAATTTGGATTATATAAATCACCCGCACAAGCGGTAGATTTTACTTTTCTTTTGGGCTGCGAACCATTGCGCTAACCCCTGTTTTTACAATTTCCTGTACGCCAAATGGACGTAAAGTCTTAATAATTGCATCAATCTTATCATCGTCACCAGTAGCTTCAATGATCATAGAACGACGTCCTACGTCAATGATGCGTGCATGGAAAATATCCATCAAGGTTTTTATTTCCCCACGCGTTTCACGATCGCAAGATACACGAACCATCAAAAGCTGTCTTTCAACAATGTCTTCATGTGTAATATCATTTACTTTGATAACATCAATGAGCTTGTGCAGCTGCTTCGTCACCTGTTCAATCGTTACTTCGTCGCCATGAACCACAATTGTCATGCGGGAGACTGTTGGATCTTCAGTATCACTAACGACAAGACTGTCAATGTTATAACCTCGTCTGGAGAACAGACCGGAAACACGTGACAAAACACCTGGGTTGTTTTCTACTGTTACTGCTAATTTATGCTTCATCTTCAAATTCCCCCACTATTTCATCTAACGAGCAACCCGCTGGTATCATTGGATAAACATTTGACAATCTGTTGATCTTACATTCGATAAACAGAGGGCCTTCTTGCTCGAGCAACGCTGGCAACTGTGCTTTCGCCTCATCCAAAGTGGTAATGCAATGATATGGGATATCATACGCTTCCATCAATTTTTCCCAGTTTGGACCGACATCCAAAGGTGTCGCAGCATAGTTTGCGTCATTGAACATTTCCTGCCATTGACGCACCATACCAAGATACCCATTGTTAAACATAACAATTTTCAGTGGTACGGAAAATTCTTTTACGATGCAAAGTTCCTGCTCGTTCATCTGGAAACTGCCATCGCCCGTGATCAAGATCACACGGGAATCTTTTTTCCCAAACTGCGCCCCGATCGCTGCAGGCAAGCCATAGCCCATTGTTCCCAAGCCACCAGAGGTAAGGAAACGACGAGGTCCTTTTGGATGCAGGAACAATGCCGCCCACATTTGATGCTGTCCAACATCGGTAACAACAACTGTATTTTCATCCAGTTCTTTGTTGATAATATCACACAGCTCCATCGGTGGCAGAGTATTTGGATCTCCCTGGCGAAGCGGACGATAATGCTCTGCAATTTCTTGACGCCACGCACTGTGATCCGCTTGTTCATCCATGCATTCACCGGCAAGAAGTTCAAAGAACTCTGTTGCATCGCCAACAATAGGAATATCCACTTGAACATTTTTGCCGATTTCCGATGAATCAATGTCAACATGAATTTTCTTGGAATGCTGTGAGAAACGCGATGTATCACTTGTGACACGATCATCGAAACGCATGCCCACGGCCAATAGCAAATCGCAATTTTGAATAGCATAGTTGCCATCAGTCGTACCATGCATCCCAACCATGCCCACAAAATTTTTATGGTCACCTGGAATAACCCCATTTGCCATTAAGGTTTGACTAATCGGAATATCCAGTTGATCAACAACAGTTAGAACATCTCTACGAACATCTTCAGTCGTATTCACCCCGCCGCCGATGATAATCAATGGTTTTTCTGCTTCGGCAAGCATTCGAGCAACTTTTCTAATTTGCTCGCGAGTGATTACGCTACTTTTCAATTTTCTCTTATAACGTTCAGTTGGTTCAACATCCAGCTCCGGATTCTTAACATCTTGTGTAAAGATGTCTTTTGGAATATCCACCAAAACCGGTCCTGGACGGCCATGAGATGCAATCAGAAACGCATCCGCAATCACCTGTGGAATCTGACTGGCGTCTGTGACCATCACACTTGCCTTTGTCACAGCATCCGCCATACCGGTCACGTATGCTTCTTGGAAGCTGTCTTTGCCAAGCAGCGAACTTGCAACCTGACCGCTGATCATTACCAGCGGAATCGAATCCATTGATGCTGTTCCAAGTCCTGTCATCATGTTTGCTGCACCAGGACCACTTGTTGCGAAGCAAACACCAACTTTTCCTGTAGCACGTGCATATCCATCTGCGGCATGCACTGCACCTTGTTCATGGCGCATCAAAATATGTTTCACACTAAAATGTTTAAGACGATCATATAACGGGATAACTGCCCCCCCTGGCAGCCCAAAAACCAAATCAACGCCCTGTTTTTCAAGGCATTTTAGTAAGATATCTGCTCCTATCACGCCTATTCACACCTTCTTTTCTTTTATCTCTTTCTTAGTAACTTTTCAGTTCTTCAACCGTTATCTATATTATAGCCATATTCCAAAAGAATTCAACCCCAAAATGCATTTTTGTAGTATAACAGTTCCAGTTTTTTTCTTCTGTTATACTACACATTTTCTAATGGTTCCATCACCTTCTCTAATGGTCTATTATTTTTTTAGAATTCTCTTAATTAAGGAACCATTTTTTTTCATTATAATCATCTCTATAGATATATTATTATCAAAAAATTGCTCTCTATGTTTTCATTGCTTTATTGCATTAACGATTAAATATCGTAAACATCTGCTTTAATCTGTAAAATAACACCGCCACACCTTCTTCATCTGTATCAATAAGCGCTTTTTATTTTTACATTATTCTGCCAACACAGCAATTGAAAAGGCCTACTAGAGGCAATCATGCTTCTAGTAGGCCTTTTCTTCGTGTTCGTCATTTGATGGTTCACTTTCAAGATCATAAGAATCTTCATCTGTCGTAGAATCTTCAAATGGCAGTACAACTGATACTTTCGTCCCAACGCCACGGATGCTGTCTATATAAAACGTTCCATTATGAAGCGCTACAATCTCATTCGCGATTGACAAGCCCAGCCCTGTCCCGCTCTGTTTGCTAGATCCTTTGTAGAATTTTTCTTTCACTCGCAAAAGTTCTTCACTGGACATACCCGGACCATTGTCTTCAATGGTCATGACCACCTGATCATCCAGCATATGTGCCTGAATGACGACCTCTGGATATGCACGTCCTTTCACAAATTTAAAGGCATTATCCAAAATATTGACAAACACCTGGCTCAAGCGATTGTCGTCAGCCATGATCATCACATCAGTATTGCCAAGATGCAGGCGCAGTGCCACCTCATCTTGTGCTGCACGCGGCAAAAATTGGTTATACAGATTTTCAAGAAAATCATTCATCCAAATAGGCTCAAGTTCCAATTCAATTCGATGGGACTGTAATTTTGAAAAATCCAGCAAATCGTTAACCAGTCGAATCATTCGCTTCGTTTCGCGAGAAATGATCTCCATGCCCATTTGCGTGGTTTCAACATCTTCCGGAGAATCTTCAATGGTTTCCGCCCAGCCATTGATTGAAGTCAACGGCGTGCGCAGCTCATGAGAAATGCTTGAGATAAAGTCATTTTTTGTTTTGTACGATTGAGCAATTTCATCTGTCATTCGGTTAATGGCTTTAGAAAGCTGCCCAATTTCATCATTGTTATATACCGTCGCTTTTGCTTCTAAATTTCCTTTTGTTATCTCCCGAGTAACCCGAATAAGGTTGCGAATCGGACGAAGGATGAGCGAACTCATCACTCGGCCTATAATGGCCGCCGCAACCAATATCACCAGACCAATCACAAAAACAGCCAAAAAGTTTTCTTTCAACAGCGCGTTCACCATTGACATGCTCGATACATAACGCAGCACACCCACTACAATTTTCCCATCGTAGATCGGTACCGATACAGACATCACCGCTTCACGCGTGTCGAGTTTTCCACGCCAAGATGCAATATCCCCCTGTACAGCAGTGTTATAATCATCCGTCAGTTCTGTCGGATTTTCTGTATCACCAAGATTATTAATGATATAATTGCCGTTTGCATCGTAAACTTCTACAAGTGCCTTTTCTTGGCTGTCCATGTTTTCGAAAATGAAATCCTGTTTGTCTTTAATGTCACCGCTCGGTGCATATCGACTGTACATCGACGCACTGGCTTCTGCATTATTTGTCAATGTCTGTTCCATACCAGTAATATAGTACTGATAGATCGCAAAAAAGAACAGGCTTTCCATGATGATGAGCGTGATCAGACTAATCAGCACATAACTCAGAGATAGCTTTGTGCCAAGACCTGACGCCACGATCAATCACCACCCCACCAACGATAACCGTACCCCCAAACCTTTTCAATATATTTTGGTTTTGATGGATCTTCTTCGATCTTTTGACGGATGCGGCGAATGTTAACATCCACTATTTTAAAATCACCCACATAGTTATAGCCCCAAACGTTGTTCAAGATTTCATCGCGGTGCACAGCTTTGTTGGCATTTTCCATGAAGTATTTTACAAGGGAAAACTCAATAGGTGTTAATTCAATTTCTTTGCCATTTTTCAGGAATCGACGTTCATCAATATTCATCGTGAAAATGCCCGTCACCAATTCTTTGGCATCTTCACCAGCTTCATCCACCTGGATGGACAAACGCCGCAGCAAGGCGTTGATTCGCGCCAGAAGTTCTTTTGGGCTGAAGGGTTTAACAATATAATCATCCGCACCAGCTTCCAGGCCTTCAATCTTGTTTTCTTCTTGGCCTTTCGCTGTCAGAATGATCACACCTAATTGCGGATAGGCTTCACGTGCCTTTGCGCAAACTTCAAAACCGTTGATGCCGGGAAGCATCACGTCAAGAAGCACAATGTCTACACTGTCATCTAATTTTTCAAGCGCTTCTTCGCCACTCCCTGCTTCTATAACATCAAAATTATTGCGTTTTAAATTCACTTTGATAAAGCCACGAATGGCTTCTTCGTCTTCTACAACTAAAATCTTATTGGTCATGTTGTTGTCCTCCTTCAATTTGGAAGAGTTGCTTTAAGCCTTCTATATCAATGAGCTGACCCGCAAATCTATCCGTATTGCACAACGCGTAATAAGCGCGCTGAGAACTTGGAGATGTCCCAAGCGGAATAATCCCCTTCATATTTTCTATTTTTTCAACCTCTGATGCAGTTTGTGCATAGAGGATAATCGCTGGCTCCGTATTGTTGCCATCATAAAGCCGTACCTGACTGCTGCCTTTATCCGTTACAAATTGATAACGCACCGAATCCAAACAGTATTGCGGCAGGACAAACGTATACCCATCGGTGTTGTTTTCCAACACACCGTACACATTTTTTAATGCATTATCACCATCCCAGGTTTTCCAGATACGCAGGTAATCCCCCTCGTCTCTGCCTGAAGCTTCAATCGGTTCGATGATTGACTGCACATCAAGAACACCATCGCCTGTAACGTCAGCAACGATGGCATTGCGCGATGACGCTGTATTCATATAATGCACCAGCCCTGTCATCTGCTCATCGAAGCCATCTTTTTCAGTTGGCAGCAAAAGTTCCACATTCAAATCGCTGTAGTTGCTGGTACGGATAAAATACAGCCCTTTCTGATCCGCACTGACATTGCCATAAGTCATTTCAAGGCAATTGCCATCAAAGCTTTTTTGATAAACAGGGTCGATATTTTCTCCGCCTTCGTAAACAGTAAGGGTGGTTGTCGAAGCGGTGTCATCATAGTCATTGTAGGCACAGAGTATCGCATTGGTGCCGTCGTTGTTCATATCGACAATGTCAAGGAAAGTGTAGTTCAGCTGACCTACATCAGCAAAGCCATCCCCATTTAATTTGTATACAGAGAGAACATTATTTCCTCCGATATCAACACCAACACAAGCTTCTTGTGCACCATCATTGTTAAGATCAATCAGTTTAAAATAATCAATGGCGTTGCCATACTGTCGTATTTGATCCAAAATTGTCCATGCGCCGTCATTGCTTTGTTTCATCAGCAAGACCCCTACTTCGTGGCCATTGTTGTTGGACCAAAAAACCATTTTTTCCTGTTGTTTATCACCATCAACGTCAAGATCAACGAATGCTGCTGGATTGTCCATGTCTTGTGGCACGACCAAATGCTCGCCATCACTCAAAAACGAATTGATCAGTGTGCGTTCAACGTATTCATCCTGATCACTCGCTGGCGGCAAAATCAACGCCGAAGGTTCTTCAAAAAAGACCGAACAGCCACTCAGAGATACCATACAAAGCAGCATTGCAAATATTAAGGATAATTTTTTCATACGGCCTCCTTTTCATTACCAATCTATTATATCATATCTCACAACGCGCGTTTCGAAAAGGTCCTCGACAAAATTAACACCAAATATCTACATTGTCTTCAAATTTTGACAAAAATAAAAAAGCCGTTTAATGACATGCTTAGGTCACAAACATCACAGCCAGCGGCAGCAATATTTTTCAATAAAATAAATACACTCGTACAGCAGCACACCAAGAAGTGCCATGCCAATTATGCCAGCAAACATATCTGGGTATTCTCGACGTTCCATGCCATCTAAAATCAAATACCCCAAGCCATCAAAAGAAGCAAATGTTTCGGCAAAAAACAATACTGCTATTGAACTGCCTACGGAGATTCTTAAAGAGGTCAAGACTGAAGGCAGACAGGCCGGCAGCAATAAATGCTGAAAAACGTCTGACAATCGACGACTCATGGTGTGCATAGAGTCAACACTCTCCTGTGGCAGTTGATGCGCCGCATCGCACACCACCACAAAAATCTGAAAGAAAATGATCAATGTAATCAATACCACTTTCGGCAGATTGCCCAAGCCAAAAAGCACCACAAGAATTGGCAAGAATACCACTTTTGGCAATGGGTATAAAATTGCCACCAATGGTGTGCTTATTTGATATAGACGTTCAGAGCGTCCACATGCCATGCCAAGCGGCACTGCTAATAATACACCTAGCGCCGTACTGCCCAACACGCGCAGTGCACTAATGCAAAATTGCGGCCACATTTTTCCTTCAATGCAAAGGTCAACAAATGCTCGAAATGAAGTCACCGGGCCAGGCAAAAACGCTTTATCCAGTGCCATACTGGCAAGCTGCCAGCACAAAAGCAAAAACACAGATGCAATCACAATTGATAAAGCTTTCTTCATTTTGCTGCGTCTCCTTCTAACAATCGTTTTACGCGCGCGCATTGCGCTACAAAAGCTGCCGCATAGCGTTCCTTTGGCGTCGACGTGTTATCAATAACCATCGGTGCTGTACCATCTTTTCCATAGACCAATAGATGATCACATACATACACAGCTTCTTCAATACTGTGCGTTACAAGCACCAATGTGACACCGCTTTCTTCTGACAGCTGCAATACTTCTTCCTGCAATTTTTCACGTGTCAGCGCATCCAACGCTGAAAAAGGTTCATCCATGAGCAAAACCTTCGGCTCATCAATCAAAGCGCGACCGATTGCTACGCGCTGGCACTGACCACCCGAAAGTTGTGAAGGATACTTGTTTTCTAAACCTTCAAGCCCAAGGCGTTGCACTTCTCGTGCCACTTTGTCCGCAACGACTCTGCGCGGCGTTTTTTTCAATATCAGCGGCAGCGCAAGATTACTGCGCACTGTTTTCCAGCGAAACAGTCCATAGTGCTGCTGAATAAAACTAACGCCTGCCATCGGCGCTTCAGCGACTTTTCCTTGACAAACGACAGTCCCTGAAGATGGTTTCTTCAAACCTGCCAGAAGATATAAAAGAGTCGTTTTTCCACATCCCGAAGGACCAATTAACGCCCATCTTTCATGATCATTTATTTGCCAATCAAAATGCGCCAACAATGTGTTGGCGCTTTCAGGATAAGTAAAACCGACATCGGTTAAACAATAAATCACTTTGATTCCTCTTTCACATAAGATGTGTCGACAAGGTCATGGTAACTATACACCTTATCGAGCAGCTGGTTTTCCACCATCCATGCTTCCAGACGGGCCACTTCCTGCTCGCTTGGCACCGCGCCTGGCGTAAAGGTTGGCATTGGATAATCTTCTTGTAATTGTTCAGGCACCTTTGCCTTTTCCATTAAGAGTTCACGATATTTATCTGGATTTTCATTGATATCGGTCATGGCTTGGAAAAGCACATTCATAAATTTATCCAGCGTGCCCTTATTATTATCGATAAAATCGTCAGTTGCAAGGTAGACCGACTGAGAGTAATTTTCATCCAAAGTGGTGTCATCAATGACACTAATACCACCATTGGCAAGTGCAAATGCTGCAAGTGGATCCGGTAAAATGGCTGCGTCAATATCATTACCCTGAAGCAATGTTTCCACACGCAGCATCAAATCTGGCATGTTGACCAATTCAATGCTGTCCGCATCAAGGTTATAGTATTTTTCATACTGATCCATCAGATATTCCATCATCGTATTGGTCGAAATCGCCACACGTTTTCCTTCAAGATCTTCAGGCTTCGTGATCCCACTATTTGGTGCTGCCACTACAACGAAACGGCCTTCCTGCTGCGTAGCACCAAAGGCCAAACTTACCACTTTGGTGTTGGTATCAGCTTTTTTCATCAAGCTCTGCACAATCATGTCGTTCATCACAACATCCAATTCTCCAGCTTCCACAGCTTTCGATTGATCGGAGCTGCTGGCAAAAGGATAGATTTCAACATTCAAGCCAGCATCAGCAAACATGTTTTCTTGTTCTGCAGCAAAAATTGGCAAACTATCTGCAATACTGAGCACGCCAACTCGAACGACATTGCTTGATTGTTCTTCCGATGCAGGCGGCGCACTTGATGGTGCACTTCCTGCTGGCGCGTCATTATTGCCGCAGGCAATCAAACCGGCGGCCATGGCTCCACAAAGGAGCAGTGCAGTTGCTTTTTTCATCCACTTTCTCATATTTCAATCATCCCCCAAAATTAACGATATTGAATAAAATTTTCTTCTTTCTTTGAAATCGTCACATCCAACTCAGCACCGTACGCATCTGTCAAAAACGATGACAAACGCGATAAAACCGGCCGTTCACCAGCGTAATGTGAAACATCAACCATTGGCAAACCAAGTTCCACTGCCTGCTGAGCATCGTGATATTTCATGTCCCCTGTTACATAAACATCTGCGCCAAGCTGTTTTGCGCGATGAAGGAATTCCGTGGCGCTGCCGCCACAGAGCGCCACACGTTCTACCAAACCATCAGCCGGACCGGCAAATGATACAACAGGCAGTTCGAGGGCTTTTTTTACGTCTTCCAGCCATTCCGAAAAAACTTTTGGCTGCGGCAATCGTCCCACACGTCCCAAGCTTTCACGCACAGCACTTGCCTTATTAACAAGTACATCATACGCTGGTTCTTCATAAGGATGTGCCTGATGCAGGGCTGACAGCACCGCGTTCAGTGCATCATGATCAACCAAAACTTCAAGCCGCGCCTCTTGTACATGCTCCACGGTGCCAACATGACCAATATATGGCTCCGCACCTTCTAACGGACAGAACTGACCCTGACCAGTTACCGTCCAGGCACAAGCGCCATAATCACCCTGTCGGCCCGCTCCAGCTGCAAACAACGTTTCTTTCACGGTCTCAAGATGACTCAATGGCACAAAAACCACCACCTTGTAGCGAGGCTGTACCAATGTTTCTTCCAAGCCTTCAACGTCTACCAATCCCAAGCGCTCAGCAAGAACATCATTCACGCCGCCGCGCGCAATGTCAAGATTGGTGTGCGCCGCGTAAAGCGCAATATCATGCTTTAAGCAAAGCTGGCTCATACGCCCTATAGCAGTATCTGTACGCAATGACTTGACGCCTTTAAAGATAAAGGGATGATGCGTGACGATCAAATCTGCATGCATTTTGACAGCTTCCTCGACCACGGTCAATGACGGTGTCAGTGCTAACAGCACACGCTTTACCTCCGCATCGGGGTCACCGATTTGCAAACCAATATTATCCCAGTCTTCTTTAAGCATTGGCGGCGCCAAGCGTTCCAACTGATTCATAATATCCTTCACTCGCATGATCGTTCACTCCTTAACCCATCCCACAATTTCAGCAAACGCTCATACCTTACAGAGAGATCACGATGGCTTTTCACCAACGGTGCCCACGCATCCAATAAGCGTTCATCATTCTTCCAGCGTTCTTCAAAATACGCCCTCGTCACATCATCACACTGCGTTCGCAACGCGATGCCAAAATACAAATCGATTTCACTATAAGCAAAAGCCATTGGTTGATGCTCCAATGTAAACACTTCGTAGAAATGCCCATTGTCATAGACCACCATTTCTTTTCCCACTGCAAAACCATTTTCCATGCCCCAACGCCGTAACAGCCACGGCGCCACATTTGGTGACACCACAATGCGTTGAAGCTGCGCCACAACATCAGGCTGAGCGGATAAAATATCCACCATCAAACCAGCACCCATTCCCGCCAAGGTAACAACGTCCACTTCGCCAGGCGACAGCGCTGAAAGCCCATCACCCAAACGCAAATCCAATAAAGACAAATCCACATCGGCACGAGCAGCATTTTTTCTTGCTGCTTCCAAAGGCCCCTCATTGATGTCACAGCCTATGGCATGTGTCACGCGCTTGCGTTCAAGCAAAGCAATCGGCAGGTAAGCATGGTCGCATCCGATGTCTGCCATTCGCACCTCGTCAGGCACAAACGACGCAACGGCTTCCAATCGTTTTGACAACATCACGTTTCTCCTATTTCAACATTATAAACGCAGCCTGGCGGCCAACTTCTCCACCAAAGCGACGGCGATGGGAGAAAAACAGATCATCCCGAGCAAATGTCGAAAGATCCACCAGCGTGATATTGTCACGCAATACCCCAATCGTTGTCAATTGATCGATATTGGCTTGCCAGATGTCAAATAGATACTTTCCATTTTTACGCGGCTTTAACAACCTTTTCGGCACCACTGCATGTGCAGCAACAGCATCCGCCACTTCCTGACCAACTTCAAAATGATCCGGATCAATGGCTGGACCAACAGCTGCCAACAATTCTCCTGGCTCCGTTCCGTATGCATGCTGCATGGCCTTCACTGTTTCCATAACAATGCCTGCCACTGTCCCGCGCCAGCCAGCATGGCAGGCACCAATGGCACGATGCGTTGGATCGTAAAACAAAACTGGCACGCAGTCTGCATAAGTGACAAACAACGCACGACGCGGCACGTTTGTAATCATGCCATCTGCATCTCCCAAGGCATCTGTTGGCGAATGAAAACCTTTGCCGCCATCCTTGGCACCCACTTCGAGCACTTTATTGGAGTGAATAAAATGCAGACTGACCACTTCCTTTGGACTAATGCCAAAATTTGTCACAAAACGGTCACGGTTGCTGCGCACGGTCATGATATCATCACCCGTATGCAGCCCCAGGTTCAGTGATTGATAAGGAAAATCACTGCGTCCACCATGACGTGTAGAAAAAGCGTGGATAATATCCGGTGCGTTGGCCAATGCGTCCGCTTCGACCCAGACAAAACCATTATTTGTTTGCAATTGATACATGATTCTCCTCCTCAAAATTGTGATTGTTCAATGTCATACAAGGCCCGATAATGGCCGTTAGAATTGGCAAGGAGCCGCTCATGCGATCCCTGCTCAATGATTCTACCATACGAAAGAACGTATGAAAAGTCAAGCTTATCTAACATTTCTAAACTATGGCTAATGACAATCATGGTTCGGCCTTCACCCCATGCCAAAAGGCGCATAAAGATGCGTTCTGACAGACGTTTATCAAGCTTCTGCAAGGCTTCATCAAGAATAACAATTTTCGGTTCACACACCACCATGCGCGCAATAGCCAGACGCTGGCGCTGACCGCCCGAAAACATGGCTGCATTTTCTGCCAGCACAGCATCCAGCCCTTCCGGCAACGCCTGCACAATCTCATCCAATTCCACCATGGCCAGCGCCTGCCAAATCGCTTCATCACTGACCGACGGATTGGCAAGCTGCATATTCTCACGAATCGTTGTATAGAAGAAATAACTTTCCTGATCGACACTCGCTACCGTATGATGGAGCGTTTCGCGATCAATCTCTGAATAATCGCAGCCGCCGAGCGTCAGCCGGCCACCATCAATTTTCCACAATCCAGAAAAAATGCGCGCCAACGACGATTTCCCGCTGCCGCTTTCGCCGACAATCGCCACATGCTGCCCCTGAGGAATTGTGAGTGTTAAGTCTTCAATAAATCGACGACCTTCCTGATGATAGTGAAAATCCACATTTTCAGCCACGATTTCTAACGATTGCGGAAGAACCGTTTTCAATGGTGTCAAAGGCGCCGATGTTTCGTACACGGTCCTCATTTCCTCGGCAGCCGCTAAAGACTCATCCATTTGCAGTACTGCCTCCGGCATCTGCAATACCGCTTCATAACTTGCCAGCACCAAAAGTGCCAGCATGGCCACATCGACTCCTGGCAAGCAGCCCTCGCGCACAGAAGGAATCATCATCCATAAGGCAAGCAGCATGCTGAGATGACTGAGCGCAAAAGTCAAACGGCTGATCAGTTTCTTCTTTAAACTCATGCGCATGTGCAGCAAAGTAAACTTTTGTACCATTTCTCGCATCGAGCACTGTACATCGGCAAGCTTGCCAAAGAGATGAAGATCGACAAGCCCCTTCTTATAATCCAGAAATTGTTCAGACAGCGCTGCCTGCCACTCCGACGCCTGATATTTTTTGGCACGTCCACCAGAAACTGCTGCTACTGGTACCAAAATTCCAGCCACCAATTGGCCAATCAGCAACATAGGAATAAGCGCTGGTTCAAAAAACGCTAGAAACAACGCACAAACCGTATAAATGAATAAACTGCCCAAGGGCACCGACACTGCTTTCAGATAAAAAAACTGCAGCACGTTAATATCTGTGACAAATTGATTGTACAGTTTTCCCTGCGCATAATTCGGAAACGCATCCGGCACCAATGGTTCCAAGTGATCATAAAAATCTTTGCGCAAATGCCCCAAGATACGGAATGCAATGCTGTGATTCAACAATCGCTCCGCATAGCGCAGCAATGCACGGCTAATGCCAAAAAAGCGCACGCCTGTAATCAAAGGCATTAAAAGCAGCACCTCCGGCATCAATGCCGCTTTAGATAACAGCAAGCCAGACGTCGCCAACAATCCCACATTGCCCAATACTGTCAGCGCCACCAAAAGACTGCCTAAGAGCACGCGCCAGCGATAGGGCTTCAACAGCTGCATCAGCCAAACAATCGTTTTACGCATGTGCACTCGCCCCCTTTGCGATGAAATGACCGCCATGATCCACAACATCCTCATAACGTCCACTGTCAACCACCTGACCGTGACGCATAACATAAATACAGTCTACTTTGCGCAACGTTTGCAAACGATGCGCAATGATCCAGGTGGCACGTCCATTCAGCAGAGAATCCAAAGCCTCCACCAGCGCGTGCTCACTTTCCATATCCAGGTTATCGGTCATTTCATCAAGAAACAACACATCGCTTTCACGATAGAGGGCACGCGCCACCAAAAGCAGCGCCGTTTGACCGCCTGAAAGCTGTTGTCCTCCTTGACCAATCATGGTATCCAATCCGGTCGGCACAGTACGCAATAAATGCGTCAAACCAATCTGATCAGCGATGGCAGTTGCCTGCTGACGCATTTCCTGCGACACATCATCAGTAAAAACGATATTTTCCAGGACACTGCCTTGAAAAATATACGGCGTTTGCAACACTGCCGCTACACGTTCACGATAAGCTGTGCGCTGCCACTCTGACAGCGGCACCTCGTTGACATAAATCGTCCCGCTTGTCGGCTGGAGAAAGCCCATCGCAAGCATCATTAAGGTGGTCTTACCACTGCCGCTGTCCCCAGCAAAAGCAATCGACCGCCCCGCCTTCAGTTCTAACGACACATCCCGCACCGCATCCTGAGCGGCACCTGGATAACGATAAGAAACATGCTCCAAGCGAATGCTTTCTACGTGTGTTGCAGCAAAATTGCCGTTTGGCATCGCCCAAGGTTCCGTTTCTAAGAAAGCATAAATACTGCTGCTGGCTTCCTGAGCATTGATCCCTGAATGGAAATACTGCCCCAGTGTCCGCATTGGCTGATAATATTCCGGTGCCAAAAGAAGGATATAGAAACCAATCAGAAAAGTCAGCGTTCCATTGCAGAGGCGCAGCCCCAAACCAACTGCAACCATGGCAATCGCAATCGTTGCCACCAATTCCAAGGCAAGCGAAGAAATGAACGCCCACTTCTGCACCTGAAATGTGGCTCGTCGATAGGCTTCACTGATCTCACCGATTTTTTCACCCTGCTGCTTACTGCGGCCAAGGCTTTTTAATGTCATAAGCCCCTGCAACACATCCTGCAAAAAGGCTGCAAAGCGCGTCAACAATACCCATTGACGCACACTTTCACGTTTGGTCCATTTACCGATCAGCACCATGAACACAGGAATCAACGGCAATGTCACCAGCATAATCACCGCACTCAACGGATCTTTTGGGAAAATCACAATCAAAAACAGCACAGGAATAAAGACCGCCTTGAACAATTGTGGCAGATAGCCGCTAAAATAACTTTCTAAGGTGTCGATCCCATCATAAAGCAAATTGAGCAGCCCCCCGCTTTGCAGCTCTGAGGCCTGCACAGGCGAAAGCGTTCCCAATTTCTCAATGATCTTCTCACGCAAATCCAACTTAACAGCTGTGGCCAATTTCAAGCTGCAGTATTCTTCAGCGCAATCCAAGGCAATACGCAGCACCAACGCGCTTACCGCCAGCACAAAAGTGCTCCCAAGCGTTTCTCTTGTCGCTCCACCAAGAAATATGCCATCAACAATTCTTGCCACCATCCAGGTCTGCCAAAGCACTGCAGCAGCCGATCCCAAACTAAACAGCACCGATAAAATAAATAATATCCGTTGAGCGCCCATCTCCTGCATCAGTTTTTTATCCACCATGGGAGCCCCTCCTTTCTGGCTGTATCAAAAAAACGCCTCCCTTTCGAGAGGCGTTACAATGCCTATCAATATTTTATTGTTTTTTTCGTAACACGTGCACGGAACACATAGAACGACCAGATCTGATAAAGCAGAACAATCGGTACCATGGTCAATGCCACCTTGGTCATAAAGCTCAGCGTCTTTGGAGAAGATGCTGCATTGTAAATATCCAGGCTATATGCTGGGTCCAAGGTTGAAATCATAATGTTCGGGAACATGCCTGCAAAGACACCAGCTACACAGCAAGCAATGGCCAGCGCAATAAACACAAACGCCAAACCGGATGCCTGTTTACGGCTGCAAAGCACCGACAGAATCATAAATACTGCTGCCAAAGCAATGGCAATGATAGCAAGCACATTTTCAAACATGGTGCTGGCAAAAAACGCCCATACAACCCAAACCACCGTGACAACGATCATCACAGGGCCAAGCTTATTGGCAATGCTTTGAGCACGATCCAGCACAGTCTGTTCACCGGCTTTCAGCATCAGATAGCAAGCGCCATGATACAAGAAGATCAGTGCCAGCATCACACCGCCAAGTAAGCAGAACGGACGCAGCAATGTAAAGAAGCTGCCTGCATACTGCATGTTTTCATCAATCGGTACACCGATCACCAAATTCGATACAGCAACACCCCAAAGGATTGCCGACAGGATCGACGTCACTGCAATAACGGTGTCCCAATTTCTGCGCCAAGTCAGACTAGGCTTCTGACTGCGGAACTCAATACCGGTGGCACGGAAAATCAGTGCCAACAAGATCAGGAACAAAGCCAGATACCAGCCACTGAACATGGTTGCATACACATGTGGGAAAGCCGCAAACATAGCACCGCCTGCAGTGATCAACCATACTTCATTGCCATCCCAGAATGGCCCAATCGTATTCAAAACAACGCGGCGTTCTTCGTCATCTTTCCCAATGATCGGAATCAACGCGCCCACACCATAATCAAAGCCTTCCAGGAAGAAGAAGCCGACGAACAGCACCGTAATGAGAATAAACCAAAGTACATTTAAATCCATAACGAGCCCTCCTCAGCCGCTTTAGGCTTCTTGTCTTCATCATCCACTTTCTTGGCTGCACGCGCAAGCAGTCCAACATCGATGATAGCCAGAATCAGATATACCAACGTAAAGCCGACCAGCGTAATCAATACTTCATTACCAGAGACAACCTGCGATACAGCATCTGCTGTTTTCTGCAAGCCGTACACAATCCATGGCTGACGCCCCACTTCCGTAAGAATCCAGCCAAAAGAGTTCGCCAAATATGGCAGCAGCATCGCAGGCAGGAACAGCAGCATCAGCTTAGATCCCTTTACTTCACGTTTGGTTTTAACCATAAAGCAGGCGATCAGCGAAGCCAATACAAGAAGCATCCCTGCACCGACCATGATACGGAAGCTCCAGAACATCAGCGGTACATCAGGGATATAGTTTCCTGCACCATATTCCTGTTCGTATTGTGCCTGAAGATCATTGATCCCCTGTACCTCTTCTGTGAAGTTATTGTGAGCCATAAAGCTCAATAACCCTGGTACAGAGATTTCAAAGGTGTTCTCATGATTTTCGGTGTCAATATTGGCAACCAAAGCCAATGGTGCACTTTCTTCGGTATTCCACAAAGCTTCCATAGCAGCCATTTTCATTGGTACTTCTTCAGTAAGATATTGACCTTGCATATGCCCAACACCTGCAACTGCAATAGATGCGATCAGGCCCATAATAGCAGCGAATTTAAAAGATGATTTCATAACAGGTACATTTTTCTTACGTACCAAATGATAAGCACTAATTCCTAACATAAAGAATGCTGCCGTCGTCAGCCCAGCGGTAAATACATGGGCAAATTGATGGAAGAAATACGAGTTGCCAACAATCTCTGCAAAATTATCCATTTCCACACGGCCATTGTTGAGCACATAACCTTGTGGATGCTGCATGAATGAGTTTGCAACCAAGATCCACATCGCAGACAGGTTGGACGCGATAGCCACCAACCAAATGCTGGCAAGATGCACGCCTTTTGGCAGACGATCCCATCCGAATACCCACACTCCCAAAAATGTTGATTCGATGAAGAACGCAAGCAATGCTTCGATTGCCAATGGTGCACCAAAGATGTCACCCATAAAACGTGCGTATTCTGACCAGTTCATACCAAACTGAAATTCTTGAACGAGACCGGTTGCAACCCCCATCGCAAAGTTAATCAGGAAAAGTTTTCCCCAGAATTTTGTCATGGCTTTGTATTTTGGATCGCCAGTCTTAAAATATTTTGTTTGAATCATTGCTGTCATGATGGACAAACCAAGCGTCAACGGTACAAACAAAAAATGATAAACCGTTGTGATGGCGAATTGCCAACGTGCCAACAGTAATGCATCAAGCATAACCATCCTCCTTTTTCATTATCTCCATGTATTAGCGCACAGCGATTGCTTCGATCTCAACCTGCATGTCTTTTGGCAGGCGAGCCACCTCCACACAACCACGTGCCGGTGCGTCCTTTTCAAAGTATTTTCCATAAGCTTCATTAACTGTCGCAAAATCGTTCATATCTTTCAGATAGATCGTTGTCTTTACGATGTCCTCAACAGTTGCACCAGCTTCTGCCAAAATAGCAGCAATGTTGTCCATGCACTGTTTGGTCTGAACCGAAATATCACCCTCAACGACTGCGCCTGTTGCCGGATTGATCGGAATCTGTCCGGAAACAAAAATCATTTCACCGCTTGCAGCAACGCCCTGAGAATATGGTCCCAAAGCCGCTGGTGCATTTTCAGTTGCAAGAATACGTTTTGTCATCTTCATTCACCTCCATTCACAATCATTCCCTGTTAAGTCATGATTATATTGGTAATTATAAATCTCCAGCGGAGAAAAATCAATATTATCCGCACTTGCCAGGGCATATTTAATATTGTTTTTTTCTATTGATTGAAATTGCGCCGCTTCCTCACCGTGCAGATGACCAAACACACAATAATTCACGCCATAGGATGCTAAGAGCTCGGAAACAACCGGCGACAGATTTTTGCCAATGAACGGTGGATAATGCATCATCGCAATGCGATAATGAGCATCCGTCGGCATCTGCGACAGCGATGCTTCTAAACGTGCATATTCACGCCGAAGCATTTTTTCCTGATGAGCTTCCCCTTCCGGGTCAGCAAAGGTCCAGCCGCGAGCGCCGGCAATGGCCACGCCATCTAAAACCACACAATCGTTTTGGATGGCGTACATGCCTGCAGGCAGCGCCTCACGCACTTTAGAAATGCTTTGCCACCAATTGTCATGATTACCACGAATCATGACTTTACGTCCAGGCAAACAGCCCAGCCAGTTCAGTGCAAACTGCGCCTCTTCGACACGATTGCCCCAGAAGATATCTCCCAAAAGCAGCACCACATCGTCTTTTTGTACACGCTCACACCAACGCCGAGCAATTTTTGCCGTGTGCTGCGTCCATTGTTCGCCAAAGCATTCCATCGGTTTTTGTTTACTTTTTTCAAGCCCAATAGACAGATGCAAATCACCCATCGCCCAAAAAGTTACATGTTTCTTCCTATTGCTCAAAATACCGTGTCCTCCTGTCATAAAACATTCAGCAGAAGAAAACGCTTTCATCCACGCCTCATTATACGGGAAGCAGCAGCATTCGCCAACTGCCTTTTAGCATTAAAATATCTATAAAAATTTTAAACGATCCATAAAATCTGCCGCCCCTCTCTTGCGACACCCCAACGAATCCAGTAGAATGTAAACAATGTTATTTTTTGGAGGAAAACCATGTTAATTGAATATTTAAAGGTATTGATACTTGGTATTGTTGAAGGGATCACAGAATGGCTCCCAATCTCCAGTACAGGGCATATGATTCTTGTTGAGAATTTTCTGCGTCTCAATGTTTCCCGCGAATTTTGGGAGATGTTTTTGGTTGTTATTCAGCTCGGTGCCATTCTGGCCGTTGTCGTCATTTATTTCCATAAACTCAATCCATTTTCTCCACGAAAATCCGCAAAAGAAAAATCGGATACTTGGAAAATCTGGTACAAAGTCATCATCGGTTGTCTTCCTGCCGCCATCATCGGGCTGCCACTGAACGACTGGCTGGATGAACATTTCTATAATTACATTGTGGTTGCCATTGCCTTGATTGTTTATGGGGTCATTTTTATCTGGATTGAAACCAAATACAACTACAAACCCACCATCAACTCTTTTGATGATATGAGTTATCTCACCGCTTTTAAGATCGGCTGCTTCCAAGTGCTTTCGTTAATTCCTGGGACATCCCGTTCCGGGTCTACAATCATCGGTGGGATGCTCGTGGGCACTTCTCGTACCTTGGCCACTGAATTCTCCTTTTTCATGAGCATTCCTATTATGTTTGGCGCCAGCCTTTTGAAACTGGTAAAGTTCGGTTTCAATTTCACGGGCAATGAACTGATGATCCTGCTGTTCGGCATGATCGTTGCTTTCGTGGTTTCTATTTTGGCCATCAAATTCTTGATTTCTTATGTTGCCAAAAACGATTTCAAACCATTCGGTTACTATCGCATTGTGCTCGGGATCATCGTCCTTCTTTATTTCTTCTTAAGCTAGGAGGCGAATCACATGTCTTTCTATGAAGAAGCGCTGGCTTTACAGCCAACACTCGTCCAGTGGCGCCGCGCCTTTCACCAACACGCCGAAGGCGGGTACGATTTACCACATACCTTAACGTTAATCCGTGATGTGCTGAATGCACATCACGTTTCCTTTTTTGAGCCTTGTCCAAGCACCCTCGTTGCCGATATCGGAAAAGGGCCGGCAGGAATGATCCTGCGCGCTGATATGGATGCTTTATTAATGGAAGAAAAAAGCGGTCTGCCTTTTGCCAGTGAAACCGACTTTGCACACACATGCGGTCACGATTTCCATACTGCGATGCTGCTCGGTGCAGCCTGCCTCTTGCAAGCACACGCCGATGAACTGCCTGCACGCACACGCCTTATTTTTCAGCCAGACGAAGAAAACATCACCGGCGCTCGCCAGCTGATTGCTCACAATGTGGTCACCCCAGACTTCAAAGGCGGGTTTGCCCTGCACATGTCTCCGACCCTGGACAGCGGCACCCTTTACTACAAAGATGGGCCAATGTATGCCGCGTCCAACGAATTTATCATTACGGTCACCGGTGCCAGCACCCACGGCGCCGCACCATCCAATGGACGCGATCCAATCTTTGCCGCTGTTCAAATCTATAACACTCTGCAAGGCTTAATTAGTCGTGAGCGGCCGACACTTGAACCAGCAGTGCTTTCCATCTGCGCGTTCAACGGCGGCAGCACCTTCAATGTCATTCCAGATCAAGCACAGCTGCTTGGCACACTGCGTGTCTATAACACCAATCTTGCTGAAACGATCAAAACGCGGCTCCAAGAAATTTGTGATGGGATGGCAAAAACCCTGCGTTGCCAAGTAGATCTGACCTTCACCACTTCAGTACCGCCTGTCACCAATGACTCAGTGATTAACCAGCGTATTCTAGACACTGTAACCAAGCGAGCACCAGAGCTCTTATTACAAAAACAAACCGAACCGTTTGCTTGGAGTGAAGATTTTGCGCTTTACGGCAACATTCTGCCAATCAGCATGATGACACTCGGTGCGCATGTCGACGGATGCTCCGCCAACATTCATAACGCCGATGTACTTTTCGACGAAACAGCTCTTGCTGTCGGAACAGCAGCCCATGTCTGTGCAGCATTCTCCAGCAGTAACATTGATAAAAGCTAATCAATGATCGCAAAACACACAATATAAAACGGCAAGAGAACAGCCAATGGTTCTCTTGCCGTTTTATATTGTCTATTTTTCCCACAGTAAACATACAAATGCGCCAATGGCACCACGTTTGCGATACTCTTCATCCAAGTCGCGGGTGGCCTCTTCGTCAGACGTTGCAAATGGCAGAAAAACACTTTCAGCACTTGCAAGCAGTTTTTCTGGTAACAGCGCACGCATGTCATCTGCAGTCTTAAAAGACGCATGGTGAAAAACCGAATCCTCGCGCGGCATATGGGTTTGATATTCCAGCCCCCAGTCAGAATTGCCGGTGATCGTGCCAATCAACACACGGCCTCCCGGCTTAACCACGCGCATCATTTCCTTCAAAGCACGCAAGTCATCATGAATGAATTCAAACGCCGCCATTGAAAGCACCGCATCAAAAGTGTTGTCAGGAAATGGCAGCGTATACAAATCACCCACATGAAACCGCAATTGCTCCGCATAAGGCGATGCGGCCGCCTTTTCCTTTGCATAGGCAATCATTGGCTCCGATAAATCAATGCCGTCTACCGTTGCCCCCAAAGCTGCCATTTTCATCGAAAAGTTTCCTGTTCCACAACCAGCATCCAGCACATGCATCCCATTCTTTGGCTGAAACAATTCAAATGCGCACTCGGTTTCCAGCGCGTCCACCAAGGCACCTTTTTGCGTTTGATACCACGCATCATATTCAGGCGCTTTTTGATCAAAATCCGCCATGCTCTCCATCTCCTTACGTTTTATGTTCAATTCTTCTTTTATTATTATGCCCAGTGCTGTTTTTGTCAACGCAACAGCCAATTGACAGTTTTTCAATACCATACCTATAATAGAAACAGACAGTCCAATATGTTCTATCGTTGACTGTTAGAGGGGGATTTTATGCAAAATAGTAACTTATTGACGGGCAGCATTACGAAAAGTTTGCTGATTTTTGCGCTGCCAATGATCGCTGGAAATTTATTGCAGCAATGCTACAATATTGCGGACACCATTATTGTTGGCCGCTTTCTCGGCGCCAATGCATTGGCTGCCGTTGGCTCAGCCTACACCCTAATGACTTTTCTTACATCGATTATTCTTGGTCTCTGCATGGGCAGCGGCGCGTCTTTTTCCATTAGTTACGGCCGTAACAACATCGATCGGCTGAAAACCGGCATATTTCAATCTTTTGTGTTTATTATTCTTGTCACCATCGCCATCAATATTCTGGTGTTTGTCGGCATCGACTTTATCATATGGTTTCTTCGTGTTACAGATACTGACGTTGCCGGACTGATGAAAACCTATTTATTGGTCATTTTTGCCGGAATCCTCGCCACATTTTTCCAAAATTATTTTTCCTGTCTGTTGCGAGCGCTCGGAAACTCCAAAATACCATTGGCCTTTCTCGCCGTCTCGGCGCTCTTAAACATTATTTTGGACTTATTGTTTGTCTGTGTGTTTCATTGGGGCGTAGCTGGCGCCGCTTTTGCAACGATCATTTCCCAGTACGTGTCTGGCATCGGCCTCATGATCTACACCCTTATTGCGTTTTCTGATTTACGGCCTGAGCGCAGACACATGCGCTGGAATCGCACGATATTCCGTGAAATTACCAGTTTTTCTTTTCTCACCTGCATCCAGCAATCTGTCATGAATTTTGGGATTCTCTTGGTGCAAGGCCTAGTCAACAGCTTTGGCCCAGTCATTATGGCAGCCTTTGCTGCTGCTGTCAAAATCGACACGTTTGCCTACATGCCAGTGCAAGACTTTGGAAACGCTTTTTCTACATTTATTGCCCAGAATTACGGTGCCAGAAAAGAAGACCGCATCCGCCAGGGTATTAAAAGTGCTTTTCTTGCAGCCTCCATCTTCAGCATCATTGTCAGTGCCATTGTCTTCATCTTTGCGGAACCTTTGATGACACTCTTTATCAACCGCAACGAAACAGCCATCATCTCTGCCGGCGTATGTTACCTGCGCATTGAAGGTGCTTTCTATGTCGGTATCGGCATTCTCTTTTTACTCTACGGGCTCTATCGAGCCGTTGCGCGCCCAGGCATGAGCGTTGTTCTCACCATCATTTCACTTGGCACACGTGTCCTTCTTGCCTACACACTTTCTGCCATTCCAGCCATTGGCGTGACCGGCATCTGGGCGGCTGTTCCAATAGGATGGGCACTCGCCGACATCGTCGGCATTACATATTGGCGCCGGCTCTCGCGCCGCGGCATGACACTGTAAACAAATGACCGTTCTCATAATTGAGAACGGTCATTTCAGCTTGTCGAAAAAGGTCACCGCAAGGTGGCCTTTTTCTCGTCTTAAGCCT
>OGDF01001001.1_pt1 | contig 43276 bp, 41 predicted proteins | sample 1570141 | NCBI WGS metagenome assembly OGDF01 (sample SAMEA4370581, study PRJEB24528) | human gut metagenome
GCCGTGTCTCAGTCCCAATGTGGCCGTTCACCCTCTCAGGCCGGCTACTGATCGTTGCCTTGGTAAGCCGTTACCTTACCAACTAGCTAATCAGACGCGGGTCCATCTTTTAGCGACAGCACTAAGGCCGCCTTTCTTACAAAGACCATGCGGTCCTTGTATATTACGCGGTATTAGTCATCGTTTCCAATGATTATTCCCCTCTAAAAGGTAGGTTCCCCACGCGTTACTCACCCATCCGCCACTAACTCGGGCAATTCCTTCCGAAGAATTCCTTGCCTCCGTCCGTTCGACTTGCATGTGTTAGGCATGCCGCCAGCGTTTGTCCTGAGCCAGGATCAAACTCTCCGTAAATATCTTACGAAAAGCTTCTCTAGCTCTTCATCATTTCATTGTTCGGTTGCTTTTTCAAGCACTGGATTTTGTTCGCTTGGCTGTTTAATTTTCAAAGAACAACCTGCCGCATCAGCGACAGCTCATTTATATTACCACAGCTCGTTTATCTCTGTCAAGAACTTTTTCAAGTTTTTTAAGAGATTTGCTTGCTGGGTGTTGGTCACTCTCGCGCCAACGAGAATGTATTATACGCGTACTTTCTCACTTCGTCAACCCCTTTTTCTATCTTTTTTTGCTTTTTCTTTTCTTTTTCTTGGTTTCGTTTTTTTCTTTCTTTTATTCTTTCGGTCCCTTTTTCTCTTTCCCACTTTCTGGTATTAGCTATAATTATCATTTTTCTCTTGCACGGTGCTTTCTCTATGGATTACAATGATGTTAGTTACTTTGTATAAAAGGAGGCCCTTGGTACTATGACTCAGACTGTACTTGTAATGGGAGGCACCGGCTTTTTGGGTAACAACTTGGTTACTCATCTATCCCACGGTGGCTACCGTTGTATTGTAAAAACTCGTCATCCCGAAGCACATTATGATTCACGTAATGTCAAATATATCGCTCATTTTTCAGAGATCGCTGAACCGATCGATATTGTGGTGCATTTATCAGGGGTTCCTGTCAGTGTAAAACGCTGGTCTAAAGCTTTTCGTCAGGAAATTGTGGAAACGCGTGTCAGACCATTGCATAACCTAAAAAATTGGATGGAAAAGCTCCCAGCGGAGGATCGCCCTAAATTGTTGTTTGTTGCATCATCTTCTGCATATTACGGAATTGGTACTACGCGCCCTACACATATTTATGATGAAGATGGCCCAGCTGGGAAAGATTATTATTCCAGAATGTTTGTTGAAATCGAGGAACAAGGACATGCCATGCGTTCTGTTTTTGATCGCGTTGTTATTTTGCGGACTTCAAATGTTTTAGGTATTGGCGGGCACGTTTTCCACCAAATCACCAAGCCAATTAAAGCTGGTTTTTCTGGTATTTATGGCTCTGGCGAGCAGCCATTCCCTTGGATCCACCATCAAGATTGGACACGTATCGTCGCATATCTTATTGAACACCAGGGAGGCAGTCATGATATTTATAACTTGGCTGCTCCGGCTATGAATCAACAATATGAATTTGCTGGTTTGGCTGGTAGTTTTATTGGTCAAAATCATTCCCATGCTGCACCAAAAGCTTTGCTTTACCTGTGGTGGGGAAAATTAAGAGCGGATACGCTGATGCGCGGTAATTATATAGAGCCACGCAACATTTTAGAAGAAGGCTTCACTTTCCGCTTTAACAATTTATACGAGGCTATGGATTATATTTTCTGACACATTAAAGGCTGAAGGCACATGTTGTAATGTACCTTCAGCCTTTAATCTTTCAAATCAGATGTCCAACCAAGTTTCCAGTATTTAAGCATAGTATGATAAACAATGTTAACATAAACAGCCGATCGAAATATTTATCATTTACGTGCGTGGCAATATATCCACCTAAATAACCACCCAAAACAGCAGCTACCATCATAAATGGCAGCACAGTAATATCCACATGTGAGAAATGGTTGGTAACACCCATTGTCATGACGTTGGCTCCTTGCGCACATAGGATGATGCACAGGGATGAAAAAACAGCGCTTTTACTTGTCATAGACAGTAAAATGACCAGCAACGGGCGATTAAATATGCCGCCGCCTATACTTAGAAACGCAGCAATGGTGCCAAGGCCTATCCCTACAGTCAACATGAGTGCCGAATTTTTAACATGATAATGTGGGATTTTATCTTTAATCAATTCATGAACCATAATAAGCACAACAATTGCGATTTGGCAAACGCTTTGAACAACGATAACTGTTGAATCATCTGTAGACGCTATAAAATGATCAAGTACCAATTGCCCCAACACACCGCCAATCATGCTACCCATGGTAAAAAAAATGACTACACGCCAATTGATGCCTAGAGCATTTCTTCGACTTTTTATGATGCTGACAATTGTCATTGTCAAAATGGTAATACTCGCCATGGCATTAACAGATGCTGCAGAAAAGCCGCCTAATGCATCCATAAGTGGTTTGATGATGATGCCGCCACCAAGTCCGCTAATGGCACCCAATGTGCAGGCAAAGAGAACAATAAAAAAAACCAAAATACTTGTTAGCACGCGAATTCCTCCCTTTATATTTATAAAACAAATAGCGACCGGCCTCTGTTTTTCAGCGCCAGTCGCTATTTGTTTTTTATTTCGTGATGGTTGATCGTTCAATCATATATGGATTGTCGTTCGAATACGGATAGTCTGCGGCATATGGATCAAGATCACTGTAACGTTCTCGTTGTCCAATATAGATGTTGCCGCCATCGGATATACACTGAATAAATTTGTCAGGATTATTGCCAACGCTGCCAATATAGATATTTCCATCATCCGATACAACATCCGCATCTTTCCAGTAGCGTCCGTCATACCCTATGTCTACATTGCCATTGGATTGAGCCTGAATGAGCATGTTGTATGGCAGGTTACGAGAAAGCATTGTAATGTCGCCATTTTCACTGTTCAAATTCCATTGTCCTTGGACACGGGTATCATAGTAGAAAATGCCACCACTTTGTGTTTCTGCATCAACGCGTTTAAAATCGTTTTCAAGAAAAGTAACTGATCCATCGTCACCAGAAACCATCAATGATGTGGCTTTGTTTCCGTAAAACCGCAGCGGCGTGTCACCACCAACAACCTGCATGCTGTCTGCCTTGACGTGCGCAATATATCCATAACCGCTGTCACCGATCTGGGCAAGCAGATAATTGGTGCGCAGATCATCCACATGTAGATCCAGCGCCTCACCGTTGATGCTAATGCTGGTATAATCTCCTTGAGGCAGCAACACCTGCATGGTTAAATCTTTTGCATCATTTACTGTTTCTCCTTCTAGCGAAATGGTACATTCGGTACCTTCAAGATCAACTTTTGCTATTTGATCGCTATAACCATTGCCAGCCAGGATAACTTGCGGTTTTGATAAACTGGACACCATGCCAACTTCCAGCTGAACACCAGATGCTTCGATGGTAAGATCGGTTAACCCGTCACGCGTGACAGGAATTTCTACCTGCTGAGCAGCATGTCGCGTCTCAAATGCACCGGAATGATCATTAAGGCTGAAATTAAAAACCAAAAATACGAGAAGGCAAACCACAGCCACCACAATAAATAGCAACTGAAAAGGACGTGTCTTCTTTAATAAAAGTTTGATTCTTGCATCCAATATAAGCTCGCCTCCCAAATTCAATCATTTACTTCTCTATTTTACACATTTAACAAGCATCCTGCAACATTTAATATCTCTTGTCAAGACCCCGCCTCTTGCATGAAAACCTTGCAGGTTCAAAGTTTTCAATCATTTTTAGATGCCCTGAAATCCGCTCTAGGCCTATATCTGACACATTTGTCCGCAATGGATAAACTAAAGTTTGGCCTCTTATCAGCGCAAGTAATTTTACAAGCTTCTTATATCCTGATACACTGAGCACACTAGATCAATGTCTTGTCACAACATGACAAGAGAAAGGGGTGCCTTATGAAAACAATTTTGAAAAAAGTTCCAATTCCAATGGCCGGGCTGGCGCTTGGGCTGGCCGCATTAGGCAATCTGCTTCAAAGTTTTTCGCCTGAAATTCGCATGCTTTGCGGAATGGTTTCAGCGATCCTTTGGGTTCTGGTCATGGCGAAGATCCTACTCTTCCCTCAAATGATCCAGAAAGACCTCAAGAATCCTATCGTCGCCAGTGTTTCCGGAACTGTATTCATGACAGCGATGCAGCTGGCTGTGTATGCAAAACCAATTTTTGGACAATATGCTATTCTTCTTTGGTTTGCAGCAATCATTGGCCATGCCATGCTGATCATCTGGTTCAGCTGGAATTTCATGCGTCATTTCAAATTGAACAATGTTTATCCAACCTATTTTATCGCTTACGTTGGTATCGTTGTTGCATCTGTAACGGCACCTCAATTCGGAATGGAATGGCTGGGAATGATGATCTTTCGTTTTGGCTTTATTGTCTATCTGCTGCTCCTTATCCTCGTAAGTGCACGCTATGTACTTCATACGATCCCACTTGCGGCGCGTCCATTGTTCTGCATTTACACCGCACCAATGAGTTTATGCCTCACCGGCTACCTCTCTGTTGCTGATCCAAAATCTCCTATCCTTCCAATTACCATGGGCATCATTGCCCAAGTACTCTATGCACTTGTTCTTCTTCGTCTGCCAAAACTCCTGCGTTTGCCATTTTTCCCAAGTTTTGCTGCATTTACGTTTCCTTTCGTAATTACAGCCACTGGGTTGAAAACGTTACTTGCTTGGCTCGAAGGTATTGGTTATACAATTCCAGTTTTCTTCAATGTTCTCGTCGTTTTAGAAACATTGGTAGCAGTTGGTCTTGTTGCCTACACTTTGATTCGTTATCTGCGTCATCTTTCCTGCGGCAGCGAACGCAGAAGCCAGGCTCTGCTTTTTGAAGAATGCCAATGGTGCTGCACCTAATCATCAAACAAAAAATCCTGTTTTTGCAAGAGCAAATAACCTTGCAAAAACAGGATTTTTTTATCGTTTTTTCTTGGCTTCTTTTGCTTCGGCTTTTTCTTTTTTAGCCTCAGCTTTTTCATCATACAATGGCAGATACACCGTAAAGGTGGTACCAACATCCTTTTGGCTTTTCACTTCAATTTTACCATCATGTGCCAATACCAACCCTTGTGTAATCGCCATACCCAAACCAGTGCCGCCAGTCTCTCGAGCGCGTGAACGGTCACTGCGATAGAATCTGTCAAAAACATGCTGACATTCTTCTTCACTCATACCAATGCCAGTGTCCGCTACAGAAAAGATAAAGTACTCTTTATCTGCCCAAGCGTTTAATATGACAACACCACCATCTGTAGTATAGCGCAAAGCGTTGCTGACCAAATTTAAAACAATTTGCTTTAATCGTTCTGGGTCCGCATAGCAGTATGGCAATTTATCGGCAAATTCCACTTTTACAGTAATGTTGCGTGTTTCTGCGTCTGCCTCAAATAAAACCACAAAGTCTTCAACAAAGCTCTTAAAATCGATCAGAGTTTTGCTAATTGGCATATGCCCAGCATCCAAACGCGAAATATTTTGGAGTTCAGTGACCATTCCACCTAAGCGAAGCATTTCATCATAAAGTGCTGAAAGATCTTCCGGAGAACAAGCTTCGTTTTTCACCAATTTATTTTCAAGTGTTCCTGCGATGGCTGTGATCGGTGTGCGCAATTCGTGGCTAATATCCGCAAACATTTGCACGCGCGCATCATTAGCGCGCGACAGCTCCGTCGACATCTGATTAAATGCCAGCGCTAATTCGCCGATTTCATCATCATTTTCAATGTCTACTTTTTCATTTGTTGATCCCTGCGCGATACGCCGCACTGAAAGAATCAATTTATCCAAAGGCCGCGTTAAATTACGTGCAAAAATCCAGCCAAGAATGATAGCCAAAACAATTGTTGCCACAACACCCAATACAACGGATCGGCGCGTATCTGCTAAATAGCTGTCTGTTAAGTACCAGAATCTGTCGCCAATATAATCCGCTGGCAAAAGGTAGCCAATTAACTGCTGTGACCCTTCCTCATAAACCGGATAACCATGCTCCAGCAATCGCGTCTTTACTTTGAGACCTACTTTATCCGATTCTGTATCTGGACACGTTAAAATGGTTCCGTCAGGAGCAATAAGGATTACAGACAATTCCATCTGCTGCCGAACCACGCCATAAGGGGTCTGCACCATAGAACTGCTGAATTCATCTTGCACGCCTTCCCAAGAATTACCATTCTCAGTGTAATATGCTTCGTACCGCTCTTCCCATACGCTGATCTCAGCCTTTGACGTCTGCATGAGGTATTCATCAAAACTTCGGCTCATCAGCTGCAGCGTGACACCACCAACTATCAATCCCGTCAACACTGCCATCAGTGTCATCAGGGAAATGATTTTAGTCGACAGTTTCATATTTATCCCCAAACTTATAGCCTAAGCCATATACCGTCTGAATAAAGATTGGTTTTTGTGGATTAGGCTCAATTTTTTTGCGCAGATTGCTGACGTGCGTATCAATAGCGCGTTCATATCCTGCATAGCTTTCTCCTAACGTTGCTGTCAAAAGTTGCAGACGACTATACGGACGTCCTACATTTTCACTCAACGTTACAAGAATTGCATACTCTGACGGCGTTAAATCAATGCTCTTGCCATCATAAAATACTTCACGACGGTCTAAATTGATGACCAATTTGCCGAACGTACGCACTTCTTCAGTATTTTCAACAATATGCTTACTGCGGCGGAAAACAGCCTTAATACGTGCGTTTAATTCACGCAAACTAAACGGCTTGGTAATATAATCATCAGCACCCAATTCCAGTCCCAACAGCTTATCAATCTCTTCATTACGCGCTGTAACCATGATGATCGGTGTATTATGATGACGACGCACTTGCTTGCAAACTTCCATGCCATCAACCTTAGGCAGCATCAAATCCAAAATAATTAAGTCAGGCTTCATCGACTCAACCAGTTCCAGACCCAATTCTCCATCTCCTGCTTCTACGACTTGATAGTGCTGATTTTCTAAGTATTCTTTTATGTTAGTGCGAATATTTTCTTCATCTTCCACCACTAAAATTTTTTCGTTCATAGGTACACACCTTTCTTGGTTAATTATAATGTGATGCACGTGTGTAAGCGATGTTATAATAGTCCATCAGCTGCTGACTTGCACGTTCCCAGCTGCTAGCCTCTGCTTCTTTACGAGCAATCACCCGAATCCGTCGCACCAAATCACGATCCTCCAAACGATCAATAGCTGCATCCAAAGAATCTTCATCGCCAGACGTATAAAAAATAGCATCTCGGCCATCTTGAAACTGCTCTGTGGTCAACGGACTGCGCACAGCAATGATAGGGACTCCTGATGCCATCGCTTCCAACAGCGTCAGGCCAACTTGTTCGTTTAACGTCGGGAAAATGAACGCATCGCCCGAAGCATAGGCCTCAGCCAAATTGCGTCCACGTAAATAACCTGTAAAAACGCAATTTGTACCACTAAAAGTTTTCTCAAGCTCGGCTCTATGTTCTCCATCTCCAACAATTGCCAAACACACATCACTTCGGCGACGCATCATTGGCAGTAAAGATTCCAAATCCTTACGTTTGAGCAAACTGCCCACATAAACCAGGAGTTTCTTATCCCTTTGTCCCTTATTTAAGATTAAACGCATATCCTCTGATGCATACTTTGGATTGCGCTTTTCTGAATCTACGCCTCGTTTTAGCACATGCGCATTATAAATGCCAAAATTCTCAAGCGCATGACGCATAACATGTGATGTACAAAGATTCAACGATGCTGCCGCAGAAATCTTTTGACGGGCTTTCCAGATCATTCGTTCGGATACACGATGGTTTAAATGCAGCCGTTTCAAACAACTCATGTAGTTTGTATGATAACTAACAACAACCGGAATTTCCAGTTTTGTTGCATATTGTGAAGCCGCAAACCCTAAAATCAATGGATTAACAATATGAACCACCTGTGGTGAAAAATCCATCATAATATCATTTATCCGCGTCAGAGAAGGCGCCCAAAACAACTTTTTACCAAATGGCAGCTTTTTATCCTGGATGCCATAAATGGTAGCATCTTCAAACTGATCGATGCCGCGGTCTGGTGTGACCACAACCACCTGATGGCCTTCCTTCAAAAAATAGCGAATAGCCTCTGTCAGGCGCAGGACCAACCCATCCGCGACAGGCAAAAATTCCTCCGTGACGATCATGATCCGCATAGGCCCCTCTCCTTTCTTTTACCGTCAATCATCTCATCGTTATCCTACCACAAATGCGCACATTGTTCTATAACCCTCACAGCATTATTTCAATTTCTTAATAGTTCCATAAAAAACGGCCGTAAACCTATATTAAGGTTTACGGCCCGAAACGTCTTAATTATTCTTCATCAAGAAGCGGATCTCTCATAACCGCACCTGTGCTTGAAGAAGTCACCAAATATGCATACCGACGCAAATAGGAGTTCACGATTAAATCACGTTTTGGCGTTTTTCGATCAGCTTTACGTGCTTCCATTTCTTCATCGGTCAAGCGAACAGACAAAGAGCGGTTTGGAATATCAATATCAATGATGTCACCTTCGTGCACCAAACCGAGAGGACCATTTTCGGCTGCTTCTGGAGAAATATGGCCGATGCAGGCACCAGCTGTTGCACCAGAGAAACGACCGTCAGTCAAAAGAGCAACTTCTTTACCAAGGCCAGCACCAATAATTGCAGATGTTGGAGAAAGCATTTCCTTCATCCCTGGACCACCCTTTGGCCCTTCATAGCGAATAACGACAACATCACCAGATTTAATCTCATTATTGGTGATGGCTTCAAAAGCTTCAGCTTCAGAATCAAATACGCGAGCAGGGCCTGAATGCTTCAGCATTTCAGGAGCCACAGCCCCCTGCTTTACAACAGCACCGTCTGGAGCAAGATTACCACGCAATACAGCTAAGCCGCCAGTTTGAGAATAAGCTTCATCAAAACTATGAATAACGTTACGATTTCTTACAACAGCATTTGCAACGTTTTCAGCCATGGTCTTACCGGTTACGGTCATGACAGAACCGTCAACTTTTCCGGCATCAAGAAGCTGCTTCAGCAATGCAGGAATGCCACCAGCTTCGTTCAATTCATTGATATGCTGTGTATTCGCTGGGCTCAATTTGCACACCTGCGGGGTGCTGTTACTGATGCGGTCAAAATCTTCCAATGTGATCTTTACCTGAGCCTGATTTGCAATGGCCATCAAATGAAGCACTGTATTGGTAGAGCCACCAATTGCCATGTCTACTGTAATAGCATTCAAAAACGCCTCACGCGTAAGAATGTCACGCGCACAGATGTTTTTTTCTACCATTTCCATGATCTGTTTTCCGGCTTTACGCCCCAGCGCCTTACGTGCACCGTATGGTGCTGGAATGGTGCCATTGCCAGGAAGTGCAATCCCAAGCACTTCAGCCAAGCAGTTGATGGTATTTGCTGTATACATCCCCGAGCATGAACCGCATGTCTGGCAAGCAGTTTCTTCGAGTTCAGTCAATGTATCTGCATCAATTTTTCCTGCAGAATACGCGCCAACCGCTTCGAAACCGCCACGACTCAAATCGCTGTCTTCGCCACGGAAACGGCCTGGCAGCATTGGGCCGCCGCTGACATAAACGCAAGGAACATTCAAGCGTGCAGCAGCCATAAGCATGCCTGGGACGATTTTATCGCAATTACCAATCAGTACCAGACCATCAAACTTATAAGCCATATACATGGATTCGATGGAATCAGCGATCAATTCGCGGCTTGCCAATGAATAGTTCATCCCAGAGTGATTCATTGCAATTCCATCACAAAGGCCAATGGATGGGAATTCCATTGGTGTGCCACCAGCGCCTAATACACCAGCTTTAACAGCGCGAGCGATTTCATCTAAATGAAAATGGCCTGGAATAACCTCATTCTGCGCATTGACAACACCGATCAGCGGTTTCGATAAATCTTCAGAGGTATAGCCCATTGCATAAAACAGTGAACGATGAGGCGCACGTGTAGGCCCTTTTTTTACTTCATCACTTCTCATTAAAAATCTCATCTCCATCAATAGAATTAAATTCAGCGTTGCTCGCCATCGCTGGAAAACAATGGCAAGGACAGTAAATAGGATTTATCAATGTATTCATCTGAAGCACTGCTGTCAAACCCATGACGTATGATGCTAGCCTCACCAACCACATAGCCGCCAAGTGCATTGACGAGATCAGAAAGCGCACCCATTGTTGAACCATGCAGCACAACATCATCCACCAGGAGAATGCGCTTATCTGCAATGTACTCTGCATCGTCTTTCGACAAATACAGACGTTTATAGTGGTCTTCTTCTTCACCACGTTCTACAACCTGGATAGCAACAACGTCATCCATATACGCTTTTGCACTTTTTCTTGCAACGACAAAGCGTTCTTTTTGGGCTAACAGGGTCATTGCATAGGCCAATGAAATTCCTTGGATTTCCTCGGTCACAATGCAATCAAAATCAGGGACTCTTTTCAGCAATTCTTCAGCCGCCACCTGGATCAATGGAACGTCGTTATACGCGATAAATAAAGGGATCCAAGTCTCTTCATCTATTTGATACAATGGTAGACGACGCTTCAACCCAGCAATTTCAACTTCATGAAATTTCTTCATCATAAACCCTCCCTTACTGTATTCTTTTACTATAGCAAATGTTGCGTTCGAATGCAATTTTATTCAGGGATATTTCACGGGCCCAGATGCTATAACTTTTTCATTTACATAATATAAAAAGGTGTATCGGTTACCCGATACACCTTGATTTCCAAATTGACGTATAAATTATACGCAACCGGTTGGTTTTGGAAGACCAGCAATTTTGCATGCGCCCTTAGCTGGACCAGATGGGAAGAGATCATAGATTTCTTTCAGGGAGAAACCAGATTCCTTGGTCATCTTACGTACCATTGGAGCGATACCGTATTCGTTGTAGTAGTCTTTCAGATAGTTGATGAGTTTCCAGTGATCTTCGCTGAGTTCGCTGAGACCTTCGGTTTCAGCCAAGTACTTAGCAACGTCTTCGTCCCACTGGTCAAGGCTTACTAAGAAACCGTCTTCATCGACTTCGACTTTTTTACCATTTACATCGATTTCTGGCATTGATTAAGCACCTCACATTTTAAATTTGTCAAATTTATGTATCGGATCTACAAAGCCTGGATATTCGACAAGATAGTCTTTCAACATTTCAGTAGCCATTCTCAAGCCTTCAACCTGACCCATTTTGTAATCACTCAGCTTTGAATCCGAGATCTCACGAATCAAATCTTCGCAAAAGTCCAGCCATTCCATGCAATCATCCAATAAAGCCATTTGTATCTCCTTTACATATTATATCATTACTTGTTTGTAATGAAAAGCTATTTAAGGAGGGATTCAATAAGATTTACTCATGAATCCCTCATCGTTCACCCTAAAAATTACTTTTTAGGAAGAGTTACATAGGAAGTCCCGAGATAGAGATATTCAATCTTCCCATCATTTGCCAAGTCAGCGACTGCAACGTCGACATCGCGCTTCTTTACGCCAAGAGCATCCGCGATTTCACGGTTTTTAGCTTTTTCCTTGGTGCCAAGAAATTCGATAATCTTCGCTTCAAGTTCTTCTTTGGTAAAGTCAGCCATTATGACATCTCCTTTCGACAGATGTTACAGGGCTAAACCAAATTACATGGTTTCAACTGCGTTGGTATATTTGAAGTTAGAGGTCGTGCGGAAGGTCTTTACAGAGAAGGTAAAGTCATCGATGTGCTTATCGGTGAATTCCAGACCGGAAATTTCAAAGAATTTTTCCCAACCAATACGTTCAACCCATTCACCATAACGTTCACCTGGCTTAGCATTTTCAACCCAGATTTCAACGAGATGTTTGATGGTGTTAACGAGAGTTGGCCATCTTGGTGGTTCGTTAGGGATGTAAGGAACAACGAGCTTGGAGAAAGCAGGGCCCTTACGGGTATTGGAAACCTTACCACCTACGAATACAGCAAGACCATCGTTTTCTGGGTCTGCGATAGGAAGTGCAGGGCATACGGAGAAGCAGTTACCGCAGTACATGCACTTTTCTTCGTTAATGGTTACAGATTTCTTCTTAGGGTTTGGACGGATAGCACCTACAGGGCAAGCTGCAACGAGGTTTGGAATTTCGCAGGAGTCAGCAACCTGTTCGTCGATAACGCGAGGAATAGTTCTGTGCATACCTACGAAAGAAATGTCGGAGCAGTGTACAGCGCCGCACATGTTCAAGCAGCAAGCCATGGAGATCTTCAGGTGAGATGGCAGGTCATCGCGTTTGAAGTAGTCATAGAGTGCATCCATAACAACTTTAACGGTACCAGAAGCGTCGGTAGCAGCACTGTGGCAGTGTACCCAACCCTGGGTGTGGAGCATGGTGCGCAGGGAACGACCAGTACCACCAACAGGGAAGCCGTAAGCTTCAACTTCTTCGATGATCTTGTCAACGTTAGCTTCTTCGGTTGTCATAAACTCGATGGAAGTACGAGTCGTGAAACGAAGATGCCCATCGCAATACTTATCTGCGAGATCAGCGAACCAACGAATGGATTCGGTGGAGAGCAGACGGGTAGAACCTACACGTACGGTGTAGAGGGCACCAGCAGGACCAACGTGTTTCAGAACACCTGGTTTTACTTTTTCATGATATTGCCACTGACCATAGTTGTCCTGGCACATCTTAGGCATTTTATCCCAGTAGTGCGGAGGTCCAATATCAGTTGCAGCGTATTGAGACATCATTATTCAGCCACCTCCGTTTGATTAAAATCTTCACCATACCAGTAGATATATGGATTTTCACGTGGGTGATCAACCATCTGAGGTACTGGTTTCATGTCGATAGCTTTGAGCATGGAGTTCATGCCAAGTCTGTAGATCAATTCACCGAGACGTTCACGGGTCTTAGCGTGTTCATCCCACCAATCCCAGACACGTTCCACGAAATCTTTGAAGTTTTCGTAGTCGTTTTCTTTGTCAAGCTTCATGAAAGGAACAACAGTCCAGCCAAGGAATGCGGACTGAACGATGGTAGCCTTACCACCGAGAAGAATGGTAGCACCTTTGTCTTTACCAACGTGCAGAGCCTTTGGCATGTTGTTGATGCAGTGCATGCAACGGGTGCAGTTAGCGTTGTCAATGGTGATTTCCTTCTTGTCAGCATCGTAGCTGATGCAGTGGGTTGGGCAGCGGCCAATGATCGCCTTGATTGGAAGTCCAGCATCTGCATAAGCAGCTACTTCAGCCTGGTCTACCTGGATGTCGTCTCTCCAGGTACCGAGAACCGCAATATCGGAACGTGCAGTTGCGGATACGCAGTCGTTAGGGCAGCCGGAAGCTTTGATTTTGGACTTATAAGGCCACATTGGACGGTGCAATTCCATCTGATAATGCTGGGTAACATTATAAGTGAAATCCAAAGTATCATAGCATGCGAATTCGCAGCGGCCAGGACCTACGCAGCAGCTAGGGGTTCTGAGGTTAGAACCGGAACCACCAAGGTCCCAACCAGCTTCAGACAGGTCGTTGAAGCAAGGCTGCAGATGATCGGTGGTAGTACCGAGGAAAATAACGTCCCCAGTAGCGCCGTGCATGTTGGTAATACCGGAACCGTGCTTGTCCCAGATATCGCACAGGGTGCGAAGGTCATCAGATTTATAGAAGAAACCAGATGGCTGGTTGATACGCATGGTATGGAATTCGGTTACTGCAGGGTATTTTTCAGGCTTTAAGGTATAACGACCTACAACACCGCCGCCGTAACTGCGAACACCTACGATACCGCCGTGTTTCCACAATGGCATCTTAATTTCATAAGATTCTTCCAATAAATCGAGCAGAGTATCAGATACATCTTTTTTGATGGATGCAGCTTTTTCAATTTCTTTGACGAAGGAAGGCCATCTGCCTTGCTTCATCTCATCCATCATCGGTCTGTTGGTAGACAAATCCATACACCTCCATATTATTTGTCACGGGCACAACCCGTGGCTGGAATCAATATTCGTTCAGAGAAATAGCGTCAGCTGGGCATACTGCAATGCAGGTCTGGCAGCCGATGCATTCGTTTTCATTTACGGTAGAAACACCGTCAACGAGTTCGTAAACGTTCTGTGGGCAGTCGGAAGCGCATGCACCACAACCAACACATTTGGTTTCATCAACTTCTACTAAGTACATCTCTCTTCTCTCCTTCCTGTGATAGATTATCTTCTTGTCGTAACCCGACAATTCACTCATCTACTTATATTAGTTTCTCATACTTTGTGAAATTTTGCAATAAATAGCGTGACGGTCGTCCGTGTTTATCTTAATTTCAACAATAAATATCATTTATTTTTATGGAATGCTCGAGACAGTTGTAAAAATCTTTCCGCCCACTCTGTTGAAGAAGCTGCATGAAAATGATGATACGTTGCCAATGTGTGATTGCTGACCAGCCCATCGCACAAAGCACCGTTCTGTTCCGCAATGCCTTTGCCACGTTCTGTAATAAAGCCATACTTTTGAGACGCCGCGCCTTCAGGAAAATGTACTCTTGAATGATGAAATTCGTGACCAACAACACGTGTATTTTCGGTGAAGAACGGATTTTCGGCGGTAACACGCTGAAATGCATACCCTAAACCAACGGGACGTTTTTCCATGGCAACTGTGCAGTCAAATACCCCTGCCATTTTGTAGTGATTATTTTCACTTACCAATTCTTTGACCAGGTACATCAAGCCGCCGCATTCTGCATAAATCGGCATCCCCGCTTCAGAGGCTTTTTTTACTGCATTGCGCATAGCAAGATTGTCTTGCAGCTCCTGTGCAAATACTTCCGGAAATCCACCACCAATATAGAGACCATCCAAATCCGGCAATGAATCCTTCATGGCATCAAGATAAACCAACTCTGCGCCTTCATTCTCCAAAGCTTCAAGGTTTTCAGGGTAATAAAAACTAAAGGCACGATCTTTAAACACACCAATCTTCACGCGTTCTTCGATCACTTCGCGCTGTGGCGTCTGCAGAGGATCAACAAGCGGCGGTGCAGCCTTAGCAATATCCAGCAAGGCATCAATGTCAACATGATCGCTCACCAATTTTGCAAGCCCATCAATCCGTGATTGTAATGCATCCTGTTCCGCAGCAGGAATCAGACCTAAATGGCGATCTGGGATTTCAACATCTTTGGCTTTTGGCAGCGCTCCCAAGAGTGGCACGCCGCAATATTCTTCAATGCTCTTACGCATGATGTTGAGATGACGCGGACGGGCCACCTGGTTAAGTACCACGCCAGCGATATTGATGCGCTCGTCAAAATTAACCACACCGTTAATAATCGCAGCCACACTGCGGGTGATGCGTGTGGTATTGACAACGAGGATGACGGGTGCCTGCAAGGTGTACGCCAATTCTGCCGTACTGTTTCCACCTTGCCAATCCAGCCCATCGAAGATACCCATGGCCCCTTCAATGACAGCAATATCTTTATCCACGGCATGGGTGCAGAATGAATGCAGAATCTGATCTTTGGTCATCATCACAGCGTCTAGATTGCGGCAAGGTACACCACTGGCAAAAGTCGACCAGCTTGGGTCAATGTAATCCGGCCCCTTTTTAAATCCCTGCAACAAAAGACCACGTTCCCGCAGGGCTCTCTGGAGCCCTATGGTGAACGTGGTTTTGCCAGAGCGCCCCTGCACCGCTGCTACAACGAGCCGCGGAATATGAATCTTATGTGTTTGCTCTGAATGTGTATTCATAGGCTTAACCTGCTACGATGTTAACAAGCTTGCCAGGAACAACAATGGTTTTGCGAACGGTTTTATCCGCAATAGCATCTTTTACCTTCTGTTCCTGCATCGCTTTTTCAATAATGGAATCTTTATCAAGGTCATTGGCAACAACAATACGTGCTTTCAGCTTACCATTAACCTGTACTGCCAATTCAACTTCATCAACCTGCAGCGCAGATTCATCAATTTCAGGCCATTTCTGAAGATGAATGCTTTCACTATGACCAGTCTTTTCCCACATTTCTTCTGCAATGTGTGGAGTAATTGGCGCCATTAAGAGCATCAGCGTTTCAATGGCTTCATTGACTGCTGGCGTCACTTTCTGACCGCTGGTTTCTCTGAAATGATAAAGGCCGTTGACCATTTCCATAATGGCCGAAATGGCCGTATTAAAGTTGAAGCGTTTAGAAACGTCTTCTGTTACACGCTTAATGGTCGTATGGGTCAAACGACGCAGTTCTTTTTCTTCTGCTTCATCGACATTGCCAGCTTCATCTTCAAGATAATATTCAACCACCAAGCGCCATACGCGATTGAGGAAACGATAGCATCCTTCAACGGCACGGTCGTTCCATTCCAAGTCACGATCTGGTGGTGCAGCAAAGAGAATGAAGAGACGGGCTGTATCTGCCCCATATTGATTAAGAATGTCTTCTGGAGAAACGATGTTACCCTTAGATTTACTCACTTTGAGCACCATGCCCTGGGTCAAAAGATTGCGGAATGGTTCATCGGTGCTGCACATGCCAAAATCATGGAACACCTTGGTGAAGAAACGTGCATAGAGCAAATGCAGGATGGCATGTTCTACGCCGCCAATATATTGATCAACACCATTTTCCATCCAGAAATCAACCTTGTCTTTATCGAATGGTTTTTCTGTGTTGTGTGCATCACAATAACGCAGATAATACCAGCTGGAGCAAACGAAGGTATCCATGGTGTCGGTTTCACGGCGTGCAGGCTTGCCGCAGATTGGACAGGTTGTTTCAACGAAATCCTTAACATAGGTCAATGGAGATTCGCCAGTTGGTTTAAATTTAACATCTTCCGGCAGCATAACAGGAAGCTGGTCTTCCGGAACAGGCACCGCACCGCAATCATCGCAATAAATGATAGGAATTGGTGCACCCCAGTAACGCTGGCGGGAAATCAGCCAGTCACGCAGGCGGAAGTTCACCGTCGCATGTCCCTTGCCCATTTCATCAAGTTTGGCAACAATGCCGCGCCCAGCTTCAACGTTCTTCATGCCATCAAATTCACCGGAATTCACCATCACGCCTTCATCAACGTAAGCGGTTTCCATTTCATCAACGCTCAGCACATGATCTTCTGGCGTAACGACAACAATGATTGGCAAGTCATATTTCTTGGCGAACATAAAGTCACGTTCATCACTGGCCGGTACACCCATAACGGCACCTGTACCATATTCATAGATGACATAGTTACCAACGAAAATTGGCACCTTTGCGCCATTGATTGGGTTGATGGCATAAGCCCCTGTGAAGATACCTTCTTTTTCAGTTTCCGTGGAAGTACGTTCGATCTCGCTCATCTTGGTGATACGATCAATAAACGCTTCAACATCGGCCTTTTCTTTCTTGTCGGCAATCAATTTTTCAACCAGTGGATGTTCTGGTGCGAATACCACATAGGTTACCCCGAACAAGGTATCTGGACGGGTGGTAAACACTTCAAACGTTTCACCGATTTCGGTGTCAAAAGTGATCATTGCCCCTTCAGAACGGCCGATCCAGTTTTCCTGCATGACCTTTACCTTATTTGGCCAGCCTTCCAGCTTGTCAAGATCATCCAGCAGACGCTGTGCATAATCAGTGATCTTAAAGAACCACTGATCGAGTGATTTCTTTTCAACGACAGAGTCACAGCGTTCACATTTTCCGTCAACGACCTGTTCGTTTGCCAATACAGTGGCACAGCTTGGGCACCAGTTGACGCTAGCATTCTTTTTGTAAGCGAGATTATGTTTATACAGCTGCAAAAAGATCCACTGTGTCCAGCGATAATAATCAGGCAGGCACGTCGTCACTTCACGGTCCCAATCAAAGCTGAGACCCAGTGCCTTGAACTGACGTTTCATATTAGCAATGTTTTCTTTTGTCCATTTTGCTGGTGGAATGCCGTGCTTAATAGCGGCATTTTCTGCCGGCAGACCAAAAGAGTCCCAACCCATTGGGTGCAGTACATTATAGCCATGCATGGTCTTAAAACGTGCAATGACATCCCCGATGGAATAGTTGCGCACGTGCCCCATGTGAAGGTTGCCAGATGGATATGGGAACATTTCCAGGCAGTAGTAGTTTGGCTTGCGGCTGTCGTCTGCACGATACATGTCAGCGTCATGCCACTTCTGCTGCCACTTTGATTCTATTTGCTTGAAATCATATTGTTCTTTCATTTTAAAATGCCCTTTCTTTTTCTTCCTGTGTACTATAACAACGGAAGAATTCACTAATCAATATTATATAAATTATCGCCGCCATCGTCAACGGTCGAGACCTGTTGAAGGGAAAAATCCTCACAGGAATCGGGCATTTTTTGTCACTGCCGCTTTTCTCTGCTGACTGCCGACGCTCACCGCCCGGCAGCATACGCTTGCTGCACCGCGGCTGGCAGCGTCTCAAACGTTACTTCTTCCCAACTCACTACACCACGCAGCGGTGCCACGGTTAATTTTAGATAGGCCTCTGCACGCAAAACGCGCTCAGTGCGAAAAGTGATGGTTTTCTCACCACCATCCTCGCTGTAACACACCAGAGTATAGGAATGGGTCATTCCAGCATCAGGTGCAATCTCTGCAACCTTTGTATTGTCAATCTGTGTGTAATAGATTTTTGTGCCAATCCCCGTCCAAAAAAACATAATGACGATCACAAGCAGCACAACCAGTCCTGCCAGAACGCCTTGAAGCAGCTTCTTCATCATCGCAGCCCCCTTCTTGCAATTGTTCGGTCTGGCTGCGGTGCCACAATAAGCAGACACACACCACACACCAGCAAAGCCAACATCAACTGAACCATTTTTCTCATCGTTATCTCATTCCTTTCTTGAATTTGTGTCCAGTGTAACGGCTTTATCTTACGAGGCGATGACAATCAGCTTACGATGACCTTACTTCTGCATAAAAAGAAAGCGCAGCATTTCTGCTGCGCTTTTTATCATTAAACATTAGGATGTGGATGGCTGCGATAGGCTTCCAGTTTTTCTTTGATTTTCTGGACCGTTTCTTCGCTGACAATATGCTCAATACGGCAAGCATCCTCTTCCGCGGTTTCTTCTGAAACGCCAAACACTTCGATGAGCATATCTTTAAACAAATGATGGCGCCCGGCGACACTTTTTGCTTTAGCAAGTCCTTCATCGGTCAGATGAATGAACTTTCTGCCGTCCATGTAAACCAGCCCTTTTTCTGTAAGAATCTTCATTGCCCGGCTGACGCTTGACTTTGAATAATCCATCTCTCGTGCAATATCAATGCTGCGCACCTGACCAAGCTGCTCCTTCAGACGCAGTATGGTTTCCAGATAATCTTCGCCGGATTCATATATTTCATTCCCCATTGGGATCACCCTTTCTTATGTGCCTCTTTCGTCGCCAGGTACGCCGATCTGCTTGGTGCTTTTTTTCGCCGCACCGCCGCAATCACAACCGACGCAACGATGGCAATAATACAAACCACCTGTGCCACGCGCAGCGGCCCCAACATAAGGCTGTCTGTACGAAAGCCTTCAATAATAAAGCGCCCCGCAGAGTAGTAAACAAAATACAACAATGCGATGTCGCCTTCCTTAAGTTTAGTACTTCGCGATGCGAAAATCAACAGCAAAAAGCCGATGATGTCCCAGATGCTTTCATACAGAAAGGTTGGATGACGATAAGCACCATCGATGTACATGGCCCATGGCACCACATCCGGGCTGACTTCATAACCGTAGGCTTCCTGGTTAAAGAAATTTCCCCAACGGCCAATGGCCTGTCCCAAGATCAAATATGGTGCGATGATATCCAAAAGCTGCCAAATGCGCAAACGATAATGCCAGGCACAAACAGCAATCGCAATGATGCCGCCGATAACGCCACCATGGATCGCCAATCCACCATGCCACGTTGCAATGATCTCGCTCAAATGCTGGCTATAGTAATTCCATTCAAAGATAACATAGTACGCCCGAGCCCCGATCACCGCACAAACAATGCAGATGATGATGAGATTTAAAAAATGGTCCTCATTGATGCCTTCCAGTTTGGCTTCTCGAAGTGAACCCCAGACGCCGATCAGAAACGCGCAGGCTATGAGAATGCCGTACCAATGAACCGAGATCGGTCCAAGTTCAAATGCGATTGGATCCATTCAGATTATCCTCTTCACACTTGTCCTTTAAGCACGCAGCTGTCCCTGACAGTCACGTTCAATGGCAGCAACGATCTTATCCATTTCAGCCTGAACGAGATCATCGGTCAAGGTCTGTGCATCACTCTGGAAGATGAATGAGAAAGCAACAGATTTCTTATCAAGGCCAACCTGAATGCCTTCGTAAACATCGAACACATCAATCTTCTTGAGATAGTTTGGTTCAGCCGCACGAATAGCTTCTTCGATTTTTCCAACTTCCATATTCTTGTCGACAACGACAGCCAAGTCACGAGGCATAGCAGGATAAATTGGGGTTGGCTCGTAAACAGGAACCACTTCGCCAACACCAACCAGTGCATCCATGGCGATTTCAGCGGCATAAACTGGCGCCTTGATGTCATAATTCTTTACAACGATTGGATGCAGTTCGCCAAAGATCCCGCAACGTTTTCCACCAATATAAAGGGCAGCGGTGCGGCCTGGATGCCAAGTTGGATCGTCTTTCACCGCTTCAACATGCCAATCAGCAATGTGCAGTGAAGCAAGCAGGCTTTCGATAATGCCCTTGAGATAATAGAAATCGTATGCTTTCTGGCTGCCGGTCCAATCTTTCTGAGTCTGTCCAGTCAAGCCAATAACAAGATGCTGATCTTCTGTTGCCAAGTTTTCCATGGTCAGCGGATGGTCACTGGAAAATACCGAGCTGCATTCAAAGAACGCAAGATCCTGCTGATGATGGTGTACATTGCTGCTCAACGTATCCAACATGCAAGGCAGAAGGCTCGTGCGCATGACACTCATATCTTCACTGAGCGGATTGGAGATCACAATCTGATTGCGGCGCACGTCGTCTTCAGCGTAACGCAGAAGATCACAATGCTTTTTGCTGATGAAACTGTAAGTCACAATTTCATCAAGGCCCAAGCCAGCCAAAGTGTTTTTAATGTGATCGGTCATGCGCTGTTCCGGCGTTAACACACCTGGGTTGGTAGCCCCAAATGGCAGGGTTTCAGGGATTTTATCGTAGCCATAGAGACGGGCAATTTCTTCGATCAAGTCTTCCTGAATGGAGACGTCTGGACGATGTGATGGCACCTTCACCGTCAGGCTTTCTTCATCTTCTTCCACAATCTCAAAGCCCAAATCGAGCAGATAGCCGCGCATTTCAGGATAAGGGATATCCGTTCCCAGAACATCGTTGGCTTTCTGATATTTCATGGATACGATCACAGGTTCATGAGGCGTTGGGTATTCATCGATCTGCCCAGCAACGAGACGCGCCCCAGATGTTTCACACATCAGATTGGCGGCACGCCAGCCAGCAAAAGCAGTTTCATCGATGTTCACGTTCTTTTCAAAGCGCAGAGAAGCTTCTGTGCGCAATCCCAAAGCCACAGCCGTACGGCGAACATTCACAGCCTGGAAGCAAGCTGCTTCGATCATAACATCGGTGGTGGTGTCTTCAACTTCGGTATTTTCACCGCCCATGACCCCAGCGATACCGATGGCGCGTTCGCCATCACAGATGAGAAGCATTTCATCGGTCAAAGCACGATCTTGACCATCGAGGGTCGTGATGTGTTCACCAGCTTCAGCGGTGCGAACGATGATCTCGTGTCCTGCCAAATTTTTGTAATCATACGCATGCAATGGCTGTCCCAATTCCATCATGACATAGTTGGTAACGTCAACCAAGTTGGAAATTGGGCGCATGCCAGCGCACTGCAGACGATGTTCCATCCAAAGTGGGGAACGGCCAATCTTAGCACCTTCAATCATCGTGCCAGTAAAACGATGACAAAGTGCAGGCGCATTGTTGGTAATGTGCATCTTGCCATTGATCTCATCGCCATCTTTGGTGGTAATTTCGATTGGGCGAACCGGCTTTTTCAGCAGCGCCCCAACTTCTTTGGCAATGTTGTACACGCTCAGGCAGTCACTGCGGTTTGGTGTCAAATCAACATCCAATACCCAGTCATTCAAACCGAGATATTCCATGACGTCAACGCCGAGTGGTGCATCTTCCGGCAATACACGAATGCCATCTTTGTCCAATGGGCAAACGAGGTCTTCATCAATGCCAATTTCCTGCATGGAGCAGATCATCCCATTGGATTCTTCACCACGCAGCTTCGTGGCCTGAATAACCACATCACCAGGCAGAAGCGCACCAACCTGAGCAAACATGACCTTTTGTCCTGCAGCAACGTTTGGTGCCCCGCAAACGACTTTGATCACATTTTCACCGTCGGTGGTCACTGTGCACACATGCAAATGGTCCGAATTTGGATGATCTTCACAGGTCAACACCTTTGCTACAACGACACCCTTGACGCCCTTATTTGTTGGTTCTACGCCGCCGATTTCAACACCAGCGCGGGTGATGATCTCCGCCAATTCGTAGGCGGATGGTTCAATATCGACATATTCCTTTAACCAATTATATGATACTAACATGCCAGCCTCCTATTAAAACTGTTTCAAGAAACGTTCATCGTTGGCGAACAACAGACGCAAGTCGTTGATGCCATAACGAAGCATTGCGATACGTTCTACGCCCATCCCAAAGGCGAAGCCAGTGACCTTTTCAGGATCATAGCCGCCTGCACGGAGAACATTTGGATGCACCATGCCGCTGCCAAGGATTTCCAGCCAGCCGGTGTGAGAGCAAACACGGCAGCCCTTGCCACCGCAAGCCACGCAGCTGATGTCAACTTCAGCGGATGGTTCGGTGAATGGGAAATAACTTGGGCGCAGACGAATCTTCACATCCTGGCCGAACATTTCACGAGCAAATGCCAGAAGCACACCTTTGAGGTCTGCCATGGTAATGTGTTCATCGACGAGCAAGCCTTCGATCTGATGGAACATTGGAGAATGGGTGGCGTCATCATCACGGCGATACACGCGCCCTGGCGCAATGATCTTAACCGGCAGCTTGCCCTGCATACGTTCCATGGCATGCACCTGGCAGCCAGAAGTCTGTGTACGCAAAACCACCTTATTATTGATATAGAAAGTGTCCTGCATATCACGAGCCGGATGATCCGGTGGCAGGTTCAGCGCTTCAAAATTATAATAATCGCTTTCAATTTCCGGACCTTCTGCCACTTCAAAGCCCAGTCCAGTAAAAATGCGCTTGGCATCGTTGATAACTTGTGTCAGTGGATGCAAATGGCCCTGCGGCATGCTGGCGCCTGGCAGCGTCACATCGAGGGTTTCTGCAGCCAGCTTAGCATCCAATGCCTTAGCACGCAGATCTTCCGTCTTTTCTTCCAGAGCATGGCTGATGGCATCACGTACCGTATTGGCCAATTCGCCGATCACTGGACGTTCTTCCTTGGACAATTTGCCCATGCCTTTGAGGATCGCGGTCAATTCACCTTTTTTGCCAAGGTATTTGACACGCAGTTCATTGATTTTTTCAAGATCATCTTGATCTTTGATGGCTTCAAGTGCAGCCTCTTTGATTTGCATTAAAGCGTCTTTCATTATGTTCCTCCTTCAAAATAAAAAGCACTCCGTCCCCGCAAGGGACGAAGTGCCGTGGTACCACCCTTATTATCTGCGGCTGTGCGCAGATCACTCTCATGCGTTAACGCCGCCGACGGCCACCCCTACTCTGTTCAAGGAAGCATACTCCCGGGCGAAATCCTTCTGTTTATGTTCTGTAAGATGGTTCCAGTCCAGCCATCTCTCCCTGTCACAGCGCCATAAACCGGCTCCCGTTCTTCGTATCATGTTGTTCTGTATAACAGCTATATTATAGAAGATGAACGCTGAAAAGTAAAGAGGTCAATTTTCCATCGCGTTCAGCGTTCAGGCATCTTTCGCCGAACAGCGATTAAAGTTCCAGCGCATCAAGCATAAACTCAATCACACCGTCACAGACCTCATCTTTGAGATCTGCATAATTATGAATCTCATGACGATAGCCTGGGTAAACCAACGTTGTGATGTCATGGCCTGTGCTTGCCAGCCAATTTGACGTTTCGTACACACCTTGACCGTACATGCCAAATGGATCTTCATCGCCAGCAATCGAATAGATTGGCAGGTTCTTTGGCACACGCTCCGCCCATTGCACACCAGTGATGTCATCAATCATCTTCATGAAATCCAACAATGATTTATTGACGGTTGGGCGGGTAAAAGCGTCAAACGGATCGTTGGCGTGATCCACCTGAACGTATGGATCATGGCAGATCCACTCATTGCCCAGTTTGGCATCCGGAATACGTTCACTCATCCATCCCATCATCGCAACAGATGCTTCTGCGTCCGCTTCATTGCCGCGCCCATCGGCCACAAGTTTTTCAATAACTGGACGTGCTGCTGCCATCTGAGGCACACTGCCGCACGTGCCGCAAATGGTTGCCCCAGCCAGCAGATCGCCATAACGCGCAATGAACTGACGCGTAATTACAGAGCCCATGCTGTGACCAAAGAAGAAATATGGCAGATCTGGGAATTTTTCGCGCACAAGATCCATGAGACGTTTTTCGTCTTCGACCATCGTTTCCGGACCTTTGTCGCCCCAGTCACCCCAAGTATCATTGATTTCAGCCGTTTTGCCATGCCCTACATGGTCATCGGCCGCCACCACAAAGCCTGCTTCCAAATAACGCACAATCATATGAAGATAGCGGCGGGAATGTTCTCCAAAGCCATGCACCAGCTGCACCACGCCAAGCGGTTCACAAGCTGGTACATAAATCCATGCCTGTACCTTATCACGTTCATTGTAAGATGGGAAAGTAAATTCATACAGCATCTTTTCTTCCACTCCTCTGAAAATAATTCTATACTTTAAGTTTAACGTCTTCGCCGATATAGAGCAACAGAAAATCAACTTTTCAGAAAATGAAACGCGGCCACCAAAGCAGCCGCGTTTCATTTTGAGACATCCTTTTCAATTAAATCTCCCATCCCAAACAATCTGATCGGATAAATACTCCTCCTCAACCGCCGGCACATAGAAAGCGCCATAGTTCTTCAAGCCATTATCCTGCACCATCTCCGGCATCTCTACCAGGAATCTGTAGTATGGCATAAAATAGGTTTCATATTGTCCGGTTCGATAGATCAGCTCCGTTCTGGCAACGTATTCCAAGCCTGGGAATGCTGCAGGAACAGTCGACTTATACACCCCTTCCGCCAGCTTTTCTTTGGCTTCTTCGACTGAAATCAACGGATAATCGCCCACTTTTTGACTCTGATCCGTCGCAAAAACACGAATAATCATAAGATCACTGCCAGCATCTATATAAAAACTGACACGATCAAAGTTGTAATTGATAATCGCCTCTTCTGCCGTCTCAGAAACATCAAAGAAACTCACATAATGGAACGATCGCTGTCCATCGTACGTATAATCACCGCCAACAACTTCTGCCTTTGGCGACTCAAAATCGATCAAGTCACAGTACGCTTCCTGTAAATACTGAGCCAGCTTCATATAGTCATCTTCCGTGGATGCCGCATCGGTACAATATGCATCCGGCAACTGAACCATTGGCTCAAAAAAGATGCTGGTTGTTAAATCCGGCGTAATTTCCAGACGCATCCCTTCCATTTCAATAACCAGCTGACTTGGCTCCAATTGGGCGGCAGGTATTTCTTCGCCATTTCTCGCATGCCATTCTTTGAGATCTTGAAGCTCCTGCTTGCTCTTTTTCACTTCTTTGACTTCCAATTTGCTCGTATCCAGTCCCAGGCGTTCGGCCACATTCAGCAGCTGCTCACGCATTCTTTCAACATCAATTCCGCCAATCAACATGGATGAATGTTCACTGTGATACTCCAGCGGATTCTTATACACCGGCAGTTCTGAAATCTGGCTGTCTTCTGTCCAAGGGTTTGCACTGATAATTTCCGAAACATCGTAAGCCATATAGCCTTCAAATCCCATTCCCTGTTTCGATCCTTCAGAAATGGTCAAAATTGGCAGTGACGCCCCCTCTTGTGCCTGCTGCTGCGCAGCATCACTGGATAAAGACGAATGTTCTTCATTGCGAGGCAGCACCGCAACAGCCACAATGGCAACGACGAGTGCTGCAGCACAGGCTGCCGCTCCCCATTTTGTCCATCGAACGCGACGTTTCGGCCTTGGCGTATCTGCCGCCTCAACATAAGCAGGATCAACCAGTTCCATTTTTTCTAACAATTCATCGCCTCTCATAACACGTACCCCTCCTTTTCCAGATACGCGCGAAGCTGTGCGCGGCTGCGAAACAGCATGGTCTTCACCTTACTCTGTGAAAGAGAAAAACGCTGTGCAATATCAGCAATAGAATCCATATACCAATAACGTCGAATGAACACCGCTCGTTTTTCCTCGCTCAATCCACTAAGAAAACCATTGATCGCTTCTCCTAAAGCCTTTTCATCAAGCCGACAGGCTGTATCATCCGGCGCCGGAATGCATTGCTCCAATTCAGTGCTGAGCTCATAAAGAAACGCTCGACGCTTGAGACGCTGGCGATCCCGACAGCAGTTCAGCGAAAGATGCCGAGTAATCCGCGCTAGAAAAGCATACAAGTATTGCCTCGGTTCGTGCGGCGGAATCCGGTTCCACGCTTCCATATAAGTGTCATTCTCACATTCCTCTGCTGTTTGCCGATCATTGACAATGCCATAAGACAAAGTCCTTAGACGCTGTCCAAACTTTTCGGCCGTCTCTGCGATTGCTGTTTCATCACGCATCAAATACAACGCCACGATTCTTTGATTGTCATCCACAGCGACCCCCTCCTTTTTTCTTCCACGAATGACCCCTTCACTATAAAAAGCACTTTTTGCAGCCGATTGGTTACAAACTTTGAGCAAAAAATTTTTTTCAAGGAAATTCTTTGTCATGCCTCTTTTTCCAGCCTTGACGCATGTTGTTCCGCTGTGATTTCAAAAAAAGCGACATCTTGACCAACGCCAGATGTCGTTTTCGTATAAAATCATTGCCAGCCACACTTATTATTGAGCAGCATGTTCTACAGCCATTGCAATCAATCGTTCCGCCAAGTGGCGATTGCGCACAAGCAATGGTCCATGGAAATAAGAACAGAAAATATTTTTGTAAATGGCTCCTTCGCTGCCATCTTCGCCATTGTTGCCTTGGCCGCTGATCACACGCCCCAGCGGCTGTTCGCCATCACCCAAAAAGGTGCGTCCATTGTGGTTTTCAAAGCCCAAATACGTTTCACCAAAGGCATCGTTGCGAATCTCAATGTCGCCAATAAAGCGATGATTTTCCTGGCGCAATGTGTAGTGTGGCAAGGCGCCAAGCCCATCAATTTTCTCCCCATGCGCCGTTTCATAATATTGACCAAGCAGCTGATAACCGCCGCAAATGGCAAGCCCAACACCGCCATTTTCAATATATTCGACAAGCGCATCGTGTTTCGATGGCAGATCCTTGGCAATAACCATTTGTTCATGATCCTGACCACCGCCAATGAATAAAATATCATAAGCGTTTGGATCGAAGGTATCTTTGAGACTGACAAGCGTGGTCTCCACATCTAATCCGCGTTGACGCGCCAAGTATTGCAGCATCAGCAGATTGCCATTGTCACCATAAGTATTGAGCAGGTTGCCATATAAATGACAGATACGCAGTTTCATATTGCCATGCCCTCCTTCAAATACCCTTGCTCTGCAAAAGTATGCCGCAGATCAAGAGTTGCTGTATAGGTAGCAAGGATATAGACCTTTTCTGTCGGTGCTTTTGCAATCCAATCAGCAATGTGCGACAATTCCTGATCAATGTGCTGCTCCTCAAGCGGCAATCCTGCAATTTCAAATCGTGTTGACAGTTCTGCAACGCGGATGCCTGACAAAAATACAGGACGGCCTTGAGTGATGCCAACCAGCTTTTCGAAATCACCATCCCAAATCCAGCTGACATCGGTCCCATCAGCATATCTGTCGTTCAAAAGCGCCACCAGAGAAAATGGCTGATCATCTGTCGCCAGCATGTCAACGATCTGGTTAAACCCAACAGGGTTTTTAATCAAATTCATGACCACGTCTTTACTGCCAATATGAATATGTTCCTGACGTCCAAAGACACGCTTTGCCGCATCAAAACCACGTTTAATATAGTTGTCACTGATACGAAAATGCTTGGCAACACTGTATGCAGCCAAAGCGTTGTAAATGTTGTACAGTCCAGCAATCGGCAGCTCAAACGATACGTTGTCGATGGTAAATCGCGAGGATTCCGGCGTCAATTCTTCGATGGACGTCACCGCGTGTCCCAATGCAGGGCGTTCAAAATCGCAATATGGACAATAGAATTTTCCTAGGTTGGAATACGTCAGCAATTTATAATGCAGGATGTTGTCGCATTTTGGGCAGAGAATCCCGTCCGTATTATAATGCGCCATTTGTTCACGATCCGCTTCGTGTGCAAAGCCAAAATATTCCACGGGATTTTTCAGTGCCACACTCGAAAAGATTGGCAGATCGCCATTAGCAATAATGGTTGCCTGCGGCGCTTGTGCCGCTCCATCCAACATCATCTGATACGTGGTGTAGATTTCCCCATAACGATCCATTTGATCACGGAACAAGTTCGTAAAAACAATCGCTTCCGGCTTAATGTATTTTGTCACATGCTTGAGCGTGGCTTCATCCACTTCCAACACCGCATACTTGGTGCCAGTTTTCTGACGTGGTGCGCCCAAAAAACAGGAAATGATGCCCTGCAGCAAATTGGCACCAGTCGGATTGGTGAGAACCGTGCCGTATTTTTCCTGAAAAATTTTCGCAATGAACGATGTTGTCAGCGTTTTGCCATTGGTGCCAGTGACAATGACCGTGCGATAATCTTTCGCCAAACTGCTGAGAATATCCGGGTCAATTTTCAGTGCCACTTTACCTGGCATACTGGAACCGCCGCTGCGTGTCTTTTCCAAGATGATCTTACTCGCTTTGCCGGCTGTTTTTGCCAGCATTGATCGTACTGTCATGCTTTTTCTTCACTCTCTTTCTCTGCCGGAGGTTCTTCCACGATCGTGCAGCCAACGATCTCAGCAATATTTGCCTGGATTTCATCAGACAGTGTCGATGTATCTTTTCCTTTGTAATCTTCCGGCATGATCGCTGGCAGGAAGGTCACACGAACCTCAAGCGGCTTGATCCAAACACTGCCGCGCGGCATGACATCAATGGTATGCTCCAATGCAAATGGCACAATGGCGGCACCAGAACGTGTTGCGATCTTCAGACTGCCTGCCTTGAAAGGACGCATATTGCCATCGTCGCTGCGCGTCCCTTCTGGAAACACGCACATACCATGTTCGTGATTCTTCAGCATCTTTGCCGCACCAAGAATAACTTCCAAAGATTTACGCGATTCTGTACGTGGCAGGAAGAAAGACCCAATGGCTGCCACCCATTTTGAAAAAAGTGGAATTTTGCCCAATTCTTCTTTGCAAATAAACCCTACTGGCCGAGGAATCGCCGCCAGCATCAGTGGGGGATCAAACATACTTTGATGATTGCCCACATAGAGCACGGACCCTTCTTCCGGGATATTCTCCAAACCCTCTACCGTGATTTTCACACCTAAGAGGCGGCACCCGGTCCCAGCAAGATGATAAGCGAATTTGTGAATGCGGCGCTGCGCTTCTTCAAATTCTCCAGCTTCCATAAGACGGTTCACCTTTGACCGTAATGGCAGGCGAATCAGCATGACGGCCACAAACCAGACATAAACAAAGATGTCTCTGATCACAGTCACAACACTCACCCCTTAAAGCTGTCTTTTAAACCGACAGTTTCGTTGAGAACAATGTGTTCCGGCGTAGAATATTTATTATCAACACAGAAATATCCATTGCGCAGCAGCTGATACGTTGTGCCAACGGCCGCATCTTTCATCATTGGCTCCAGCTTGATATGTTCCAACACCTGCAGACTTTCCTTGTTGAATTGATCAACAATATCCTCTGCCGTTGATTCAAAATCAAGAAGATCACCATATAAATGTGCCGTTGCGTCCAAAGCGTTGGTGGCTTCCACCCAATGCAAGGTTCCTTTTACTTTGCGGTTTGAATTTGGACCGCCGCTGATGGTGGTTGGATCATAAGAGCAGAGCACTTCCAGGATTTCGCCTGTTTCCGGATCTTTTACGTAGTCATCACATTGAATAATGTACGCATATTTCAAGCGCACTTCTTTACCTGGCTTGAGGCGATGATACTTATTGTTCGCCTCTTCACGGAAATCTCCCTGCTCAATGTACAAATGACGTCCAAACGGAATCTCATAAGTTCCTGCATCCGGATCATTTGGATTAACCAGTGCTGGCAGATACTCGATCTGATTCTCCGGATAATTGGTAATCGTCAGTTTAAGAGGACGCAAAACCCCCATGGTGCGTGGCGCATGCATGTTTAAATCCTCACGCAGGCAGTGCAGCAAATACCCTGTTTCTACACAGCTGTTCGTTTTTGCAACACCGATGCGTTCGCAGAAATCTTTGAGTGCAGCAGGCGTATAGCCACGACGGCGCAAACCAGCAATGGTAGGCAGACGAGGGTCGTCCCACCCATCAACAAGACCAGCATCAACAAGTGCTTTCAGTTTGCGTTTGCTGGTAACCGTGTTCTCAATTTCCAGACGAGCAAATTCGATCTGATGAGAACGGAATTTAATAAATGGCATGTGTTTCAAATGATCGAGCACCCAATCATACAATGGACGATGATCCTCGAATTCCAAGGTGCAGATGGAATGGGTAATACCTTCGATCGCATCTTCCAATGGGTGCGCAAAATCATACATTGGATAAATATGCCATTCTGTGCCTGTGCGTGGATGTGATGCATCTACAATACGATACAAAGCAGGGTCGCGCATATTCATGTTGCTGGACGTCATGTCAATCTTGGCACGCAGAATGCGAGAGCCTGTTGGAAACTCACCGGCACGCATTCTTGCAAACAAATCTAAGTTTTCTTCAACAGAACGTTCGCGATAAGGACTGTTCGTCCCCGGCTCTGTCAATGTACCACGCATGGCACGCAGTTCTTCTGCAGAAGAATCGTCCACATAAGCCAATCCTTGTTTGATCAGTTCAACGGCACCTTCGTAGAAATGCTCGAAATAATTGGACGCATAGCACACATCACCGTCCCACTGACCGCCGAGCCAGCGCACATCACGTTCAATGGCCTCAATGTACTCTTCTTCCTCTTTCTGTGGGTTGGTATCATCAAAACGCAAATGGCAGGTTCCGTTGTATTTTTTTGCCAAACCAAAATTCAAAAAGATGGATTTTGCATGGCCAATATGCAAATACCCATTTGGTTCTGGCGGAAAACGAGTAACAATCTCTTTCTGACCGTTCTCGATGTCCTCATTAATGATCGCTTCAATAAAATTCGTGGAAATCACATCGTTTTCCTGACTCATAAAGCGCCTCCTCTTTTCAAAATAGACATATACGTTTATTATAGCCGTATTCACTGCGCGGCGTCAATCATTCACCGCCAGCACATAGAAAAAACCGGTCACGATCCATCGATCGTGACCGGTCATCAACATTCTATCAATATTTTCCAAACAATACATATTTCAAGCGTTCCATAAAGGTCTTTGGTTCTCTATGGCTTGATTCCGGCGCAGCCGCTTCCGTTTTCTGAGCGACAGGCTGTTCAACAACCGGTTTCACTTTGCTGACAGCTGCCTGCTTAACCACCGTTTCTGGTTCATTTTCTTCCTCAATGACCGTACGCATCGGTGCATGCTCGTTGACATCAATGCAGGAAGTAGACTCACGCAGCCATTTGAACAATTTGTACTGTTCATACTGGCTGTTGATCTTCTTTTCACCTTCTGCTGGATACAGACGCTTATATGTGCCATCTGGCTGCTGAACACGCGCCATCATGTTGTCTTTGCTGAGAATATCCAGCACATCAAACAGAGTGGCCTTCACTTCTTCATCAAGAATCTCCACGGCCACTTCGACACGATAGTTCAAGTTTCTTGTCATCCAATCGGCAGAGCCAATGTACATATGCTGGCGCTCGCCATAACCAAACAGGAAGATACGTGGATGTTCCAAGAAACGGCCCACCATGCTCTTAATCGTGATGTTTTCGGTCATGCCTGGCACACCTGCACGCATGCAGCAGACGCCACGTACATACAGTGTAACCTGAACGCCAACTTGAGAAGCTTCAACCAATTTATCAATGATGTTCTTATCGCTCAAGCCATTGATCTTCGCAACCACGCGGGCAGGCTCTCCGCTCTTGGCCACTTCTATTTCCTTCTCAATCAGTTCCATGAAATGATTCTTCATCTGCAATGGCGCCACCAACAGATAACGGCTCTTTTCTACAAACTGACCTAAACTCAGCGTTTCAAAAACGTTCACCGCTTCGGCTGCAATATCTTTATTGGTGGTAATCAATGAAAAGTCGGTATACTGACGTGCCGTCTTTTCATTATAGTTCCCGGTGCCAACCTGTACAATGTGCTTCACTTCACCATCCACGTTGCGCGTGATCACGCATAATTTGGAGTGCACCTTGTACTGATCGAAGCCATAAATAACCTGGCAGCCAGCTTCTTCCAGACGCTTGGACCAAATAATATTGTGCTCTTCGTCAAAGCGCGCCTTCAATTCAACAAGAACCATGACGTTCTTACCATTTTCAGCCGCCTTTGCCAACGCTTGTGCCACCTTGCTGCCAGACGCAATACGATACAAGGTGATGTTGATGGATTTAACCGTTGGATCCACTGCCGCTTCATCCAGCAAATCCAGGAATGTTTTCATCGAATGATATGGGTAAGCCAGCAAAATATCACTGTTGCTGCGATCTAAATAACGGATGATGGAATCCCCCGGTTTGATACAAGCCGGCATCAGTGGTGGCATCGGCTCATAATTCAAAGTTGGGAATTCATCCGTCAAATCACCAAACAAGCCATAGATAAAGTTCAGTGATAAAGGCAGCTCTGGTGTAATGATGACACTCTTTTGTTTTGCTTTTACACGTTTTAAAAGATAGCGCAGCAAATCTGGAGAAATCTGCTTAGAAAGCTGAACACGCACAACAGAAGAATGCTTTCTTGTTTTAATCAGCTGCTCCATCTGTTCGCGCCAATCCATTTCTTCGTCATAGCGCGCTTCATCGACACGCAAATCACCATTGCGCGTCAAACGGAAAATGAATTTGTCAACAATATTACTCTTCAACAGCAAACGATCGGCAAAATAATAGACCAATACCGCTGACGTAATGAAACAGAACCCACGACCAGATTCATCCGGGAAGATAAAATAACGTGGGAAGTTTGTATTAAGAATCGGAATAACAGCAATATTTGATTTTTTATCAGAGCTTTCATAAGCAATGCACACATATTGCTCTTTATTGCTCAAGTACGGAAAAGGATGATGAGAATCAACCACCTGCGGAGAAAGATAAGGCTTTACCGCTTGGTTAAAATATTTCTCGAGCATCTCTTCCTGGTAATCCGTTACATTGTCCGGCGAGATTTCATAAATGCCATATTGACGCAGCTGCCCCATGAGGTTGACATAGCATTTTTCCACACGTGGAATGATGCGCTTGACTTCGTCATAGATCATATCCAACTGTTCAGAAGCCGTCATCTTCGATTTTTTATCAATCTCATCCGGCGTTAACTCAGCCGCATCGCTTAATCCTCCGACGCGCACCATGAAGAACTCGTCCAGATTGGACCCATAGATGGACATGAACCGCATGCGTTCAAACAACGGCACTCTTGAATCTTCTGCTTCTTCCAGCACACGTTCATTAAAACGCAGCCAGCTCAATTCCCTATTTACATAAGGATTGTTGTTCATCTCTGAATTCATCAATTCCGCTCCCTCTCAAAATTCCATTTTCGATCATATAACCTTCACGTACACCATAGCCAACAACAACCAATTCTGTAGCACCAACAAAATTCATGATAGATTTAATGACAATCAAACCTGGAATAAAGGTGACCAAACGTTCCGGAATCACTCGGTTCAATATCTTGATACCATCCATACCCAACATCGAGATGGCACGATCCAATTCTTCAATCTCATCAATCGTCATGGTATAGCCCATGGTCTCGCCATCTTTTCCAAGGATATGCTTGTGAACTTTCGCTAAAGCGCGAGCCGTCCCCCCCATCCCATAGATGCGTTTAAATCCCTTTTTCGCAATTTCCATTGTGCCATCCAGTTCAGCATTCGCATATTTTGTAATCTTTGCACGCTGTTTTGAATTTGGGAACAAGCCTTTTACAAATTTATTGTACATTGCCAAGGCGCCAATCTCTTTACTGGTGCTGGACACCAAACCATAATCATCGTAGTAAAAAACCTGCGCACTGCCGCCGCCAAGGTCAAAGCCAGCCGCCTTATCATCTTTGATGCAGCTCTGCAGACCAATATAATCGTAATAAGCTTCTTCACAGCCGGATAACAAGCGAATCTCAATGCCTGTTTCTTTTTTCACTTCAGATAAAACCTGATTCTGATTGTTGATGCTGCGCAAAGATGCCGTTGCAAAGCAAGAGAAATTATCACATTGTGTTTCATCACACATGACCTTCATGCGTGTTAAAACAGAACACAAACGATTAATCCCTTCGGTGGTAAGCACACCATCTTCAATATAACTCAAAATTTCCGCGAATTCTTTTTCATTAACCACCGCGCGAAAAGTATTATCAGAATTGATCTGATAAACCACTGCACGCATGGTATTCGATCCAATATCAATTAAACCATACTTCAACTTTTTTCTCTCTTTTCTTTTAAATAGTTAAGCTTTCATGCCAATAAGCTGTCTGTGGGTCATCCTTTACAGCTTGGAATTTTTTCAATCGTCCTGGTGCATACTTGAACGAATAACTAAAGAAGAATGCAATCTCATCCTCTGCTGAGTCCTTTGGACGCACCACAACCTGGTCAGGATAAAACATATACTGTACATCCTGGTCACGCCAAGACATTTCAATATTCCCAACCTTTACCGTAATCGTTCCCCATTCACCAATACTGATATCGGTAAGTGGCCCACGGCTGCCTTTCAGCTCACGATACTGAAACCCCATGGAATAGTTGGTCTCATTAAGGATTGCTGTAAAATGCTCAACAATGTAACGTCCCGGCAAACTGATTTCTTCGATTAAACGTCGTTCCGAATCAATAGCTTTATCGATCAGTGCCAAACGCTTTTGCAAAGATAAATCCTCGTCATCAGACCAAGACATTTTCGTTTTAAATTTTTTCAGCGTTTCCTGTAAGTCTTCACATAAAAGAAGAACCTCTGCGTCATGTTCTAAAAATTGCATGTCCGTCATCCTTCATCATAGAATAGTTTATAGAAGCGAATCATATAATCTGTTCATATTATATCATGCTCTCAGTCTTGCCGCAAAGAATTCTCCCTGCTTTCATTATTATACAGCAAGTTTTTTTAGGAAAAATCACCTTTATGTAAACATCTTGTAAAACTTGCATCAGCTTTATTTTTTCTCTTGACAATTTATGAAAATATGTGTATTATAGGCTAGTAACGACGAACAAGCCAGCGTGATGGAACTGGCAGACGTGACGGACTCAAAATCCGTTGGGCTAACACCCGTGTGGGTTCGAATCCCACCGCTGGCATAACCTCTTGCAGAATCTGCAAGAGGTTTTCTTTTTTCAAAATAAAAAAGGCGGCGCAGTCTTCTAAAGTACTGCGCCGCCTTTTATCGTTGATGACAAAAAATGGTACCGCCCACAACAGACCGTACCATTTTCATAAATATCACATTAGAAAAAGCCAGCATAATACGCAAACCATTGAAACGATATACATCGCCAGAAAAACCAGCTTCATTTTTAGCGGATATGGACGCAGCATGGTGATATCCAAAATCAGCATTGTCACAACACCACATAGAACGCCCCATAACAACATGCCACTCAGCTGCCATATCGGCAAAGCGATCAGCACGCCCAAAAGAACAATCACTATATAGATAACGTTTTTCGAAATCATTGCACAGCCATCCTTTACATCAAGGGACCAAATACGCGCATCAAGCGCCCAAACACACGCTTATACAGTGGAAAAGCACTGTAGGTTTTCAAATATATGCGCTCACTTTTGGCAATCGTATCTTGAAAATCCTCTTCCGCTGCTCCTGCAATTTCCTTATCGTATACCAACACACCATTCTCAAAGTGCAAAAATAAACTACGGAAATCCAAATTCACTGAACCGACGGTAGAAATACAGCCATCACTAACAAACACTTTAGAATGAAGAAATCCCGGCGTAAATTCATAGATCTTAATGCCAGCTTTTAATAATTCAGGATAATAGCTTCTTGCGATCATAAAGACAATCTTTTTGTCGGGAATGTGCGGCAAAATAAGCGACACTTCAATGCCACGCTGAGACGCAAATTCCAACGATTTGCGCAAGCGTTCATCCAAAATAAGGTAAGGCGTCATAATATGGACATAATCTTCGGCGACATTCAGAATCTGACAATACACATTCGCCGCCGTATCATGATTATTTTCCGGCGCATCCGCGTAAGGAGCAATAATCGAATTACTTGGCATCGGATTATCTTCCACGCGCATATAATGCATGTATGCGTCCGTATGCCAATCTGCAGCAACATCCCACATCTGCATGAACATTGCTGTTAGTGACTGAACGCCATTCCCGGTAATACGCAGACCAGCATCTTTCCAATAGCCAAAACGCGTGATCAAGTTGGCATATTCATCTGCAAGGTTAAAGCCGCCAGTATATCCCACTTTGCCATCAATCACGGTAATTTTACGGTGATCTCTGTTATTTTGATAGGAAGATAAAATTGGTCGAATCGGCGAAAAAACACAGCATTGAATACCCATTTCATTGATTTTTTCACAATAACGCTTAGGAAGCTTTAATCCGCAAAATCCATCATACATGAGACGAACTTCAACGCCGGCATCCGCCTTTCTTTTTAAAATATCCAACAGTCGATCCATGATGTCACCTTCATGAACGATAAAGTATTCCATGAAAATGAACGATTCTGCCTTTTCAAGATCTTCAAACAATGCCTCTAAGGCTTCCTCGCCAGTCTTGAAATAAGTCAGTTCTTCACCATAATATGTTGGATACATGCACGCTGTCGACAAATATTGAAACAAGCCCACATATTTATTATTCATGAACGACAAATCGTGACGTGCTGCCTCACTATCTGTTAAGTGCAATGCTGTCACCAATTCTTTTTCATGCACCTTCGCTGCCAAATGACCTGTTCCAGGCACCAAACGCAAGATGACATACATCATCAACGCCACCGTCGGCATCAAAGCCAGAAGAATCAGCCATGACACTTGGTAAGAATTGTGTGGACAGCGAATGATGATATACGTAATCATCAAAATTATCAAGATTACGACGACAATCTGAAAAATGACCGCATAATTTCTGGCAACTTTTTCGGTGACAAGAAAATAAAAGCCACCCCAAGCCGCCACTTGAATGGCAACTAAAATCACTGTCCAAAAAATAGAGTTATTGACTGCAGACAAACTTTTTTGCCGAATTTTTTCGTTGTTCATAAATCCCCCTCCCTTCGTGCCAACACATTATTTTATTATAATTACATTCAATACTAAGTCAATCAGGATTCATTGTCAACAAACCCACAATATTTTCTCCTTCATTCAAAAACAAAAGCATCCCGTTTCCGGGATGCTTTTGTTCAGAATCAATAATTTTCAGCCAGCACTTCAAAGTATGCCTGAGGATGGCTGCATGCAGGGCAGATCTGTGGTGGTTCTTTGCCTTCAAAAATATAACCGCAATTGTTGCACTTCCACTTAACAGATTCTTCTTTCTTAAACGTGGTACCGTTTTCAATGCCCGCCAATAACGCCAAATAACGTTTCTCGTGAGCAGCTTCAACCTGTGCAATCAGATCCATGCGTGTTGCAATTTCATCAAAGCCTTCTTCTCGCGCTTCTTCGGCCATTCTCTTATACATATCTGTCCATTCATAATTTTCGCCAGCCGCTGCATCTTTAAGATTTTCCGGCGTGCTCTTAATGGCACCACCTTGCAAATACTTGAACCAGAGCTTTGCATGTTCCATTTCATTCTTGGCGGTCTCTTCAAACAACATCTGAATTTGAACATAGCCATCTTTTTTCGCTTGAGAAGCATAGTAGGTATACTTATTACGCGCCTGAGATTCACCAGCAAAAGCTTCTTGCAAATTCTTCTCTGTCTTTGTTCCCTTGAGTTCTTTCATGTTGTCCCTCCATTTTAGTCTAAAATACGTCGTAACCAACACTAACCAAAAAGCAGTCATTCTTTCTGCAAGAAAGGATCTACTTTAACAACGAAACATGTAAGCTTTTCACTTCTGAAATCCAACGACCTGAAAAGCGCCCTTACATCTCACGCACTTTCAGCAGCATGTATGCATAAATTATTGTGCACTATTCGCCAGGCGATAAATATGCCCATTTTTATGAAGAGCAACCACAACATTTCCGGTAACGAGATCTACATAGTTGAACGACAACCGCCGTTCCGCCTGATCTTCAGCTTTCACGACAAACACATTACGATAGGTAGCTTCTAGTTCTCCTTTGTGATTCACAACGCGGTTACGCCCGATATTCACATCCAGTTCAATCTCACACCCAACAAATGGCTGAAGAGATTTCTTCACACGCTCTATCGTCATCTTCGTCATATGCATCATCCTCTCTAGTGTTCTAATTATAGCACAAAATATTCGTGGACGCAAAAGAAATTATTTATTATACCGTTACTCTGTTTTTTTGTCAAGAACATTAACCAATGTTTCATCATGCTTACTTCTGTTTTTTCAAATATTTCTAAAAAATGTCTTGATGCAGTACACAGTCAAAGCCTTTGTCGTGAATATTTTTTCTAAAGCACTTTATTTTACAACAGTTTTGCGAAAAGCTGCAATTTGAAACACAAAATTCAAAACCAATAGTACCAAAAATAGCGCAAAAATCCAATGAATCCCAATCGCTGTTGCATCTACAGTTGACGAATAACCAGATTTTTTTGGAACATCGTTAAAATCACCGCTGCGATAGATGTTCCCATTGATCCAGCCAATTGTCCAAAAGTGTTAAGAACAGCATTTCCATCCGAATGGTCTTTTGGCGAAATCGTCTGCAACGCATGCGTCATCGTATTGCCATACGTGCATCCCAAGCCGAGTTCCATAATGATGTAAAATACCACCACCATTGCCGTTTGCATATAGGCGCCTGCTACAAAGAATAATGCAGCTCCCACGATTGCAAGAACGCTTCCGAAATATATTGGTTTCTTTGCTCCATATTTGTCCAAAATCATGCCACTATATACAGAAAGAAAAGCCTGTCCCATAGCACCTGGCAGCAGACACAACCCTGTAATAAATGCGCTCGCTCCACAAACGACTTGAAGATAATTGGAGAGCACAAACGAAAAACCTAAAAAAACAATTTGCATAAAGATATAGGAAAACAGATGCCAATTAAATGCCGCCGTGTAAAAAACATTCAAACGCACCAGTGGCTTTTCTCGTTTGCTCGCATGCACAGAAAATCCTAACAATGCAGCAAGTCCCAAAAGTAAAAACACGACAACTTCCAGCGGTTTACCTGATGCCGACTCTAAACTAGTAATACTGTAAACAAGAAAGAAAAAGCCAATCACAACCAGCAGCGTCCCTAGTTTGTCCAAAGCCAATCTGTCCGGTTCCTTTTTTTGCTGAATGGTAAGACCGCCCGCACCCAAAGAAAGGATTGTAAGCGGAACCATCAATAAAAATATGGCCCGCCATCCTAACGCCGTAACAACAATTCCACCAAAAGTTGGTCCTAGCGCAGGCCCAGCTGCCATAATCAGAGACGCACATCCCATCATGGTACCCGTCTTCGACGCAGGCACCTGCTCCAGAATAATATTAAACACCATAGGCAGCGCAACACCAATACCAACACCTTGAACAATAGCCGAAGCCACCAACACTTCAAAAGACCATGTAAAACTCCCAAGCAAACATCCCATTAAAAAGATGCTTCCGGAAAATAAAAATAAATGTTTTGTTCTAAAACGCTTCTTTAAATAAGCAGATATAGGCGTAATCATTGCAACAACCAACATTTTACCCGTCGTCAACCATTGCACCGACGATGCGCTTACTCCATACTCTTTCATCAACGTAGGAAAAGCAATATTGATCGCCGTTTCTGTCAACAGGCCACATAAGACCAATAAACTCACGGATAATATTGCAATCAACACCTTAAAATTGATCTTTTCTTCACACTTCATACATAATACTCCTTTCCTCTTTCACTGGCTTATCATAAACTATCCTACAACGGGAAGGTCAAGCATGTTAAAATAACTACATACCCTTAACGCAGCACGAAACAAAAGAAAGGAGCCACTTATCATGGACGGTTATTTAACCATTGGAGATTTCGCAAAGCTACGCAACGTTGATCGAAAATCACTCCGATATTATGAGCGCATTGGCGCGTTAATCCCAGCTTACACGGATCCACAAACCAATTACCGTTATTACAAACTTGATCAATTGGTCGACCTTGATACAATCTTGCTTTGTTTAGAATTGGGGATCCCCCTTAAACAGGCAGCCAATTATAAAAATCAAGATGGCACATTAGATGTTTTGCGATTGTTCAGCGATGGCAAAGAAAAAATCAATGAAAAGCTCCTCAAACTGCACACCACATGGAAAAGATTGGAATCCTCTCTTTCTGCCATTCAGGAAACAAAACCTTTCGAAAAAAACGAACAGCCCTATCAGCGTCACATCAATAAGCGCTATGTCCTGCGCAAGCGCTATACGCAACTTGGGGACGAATTATTCTTTCGACAGGAAGCAACAAATCTTTTTCTTGACGCCCAATCCCGCGGACTCATTCCCCTCTTTAATTTTCCCATCGGCCTCATGATTGAACGCCTTAATGAAACATTTCATATCTATATCACACTTGAGCTGCTCCCTTATAACATAAACACTTCCGATATCTACATCCTTCCCGAAGGCAACTATTTGTGCAAACAAGAAGCGTTCGCAAGCTTACACGCTCCAGGCAATTCCTACCTTCAGCTCTTTGCCAAGAATCCTGATATTAAGTTCATCACTTTTTCAACCATGAGCTTGGAAAAATATACAGAAGGAATCTTTCCACTTGAGCTGCAGGCTTTCATTGTGTCCAAATAAATTTCACTCTACAATCAAAATCCCACGCTGGACAGCTAAACTCAAAATTATGATTTGTTACTAGCCATTTATTTTCCATTTTTACAGCATAAAAAACTCCAGAACCAACAGGTTTCTGGAATTATTAATTTACATGATTCAGTTTTCAGAGACCTATGAGCGACCAACAAATCCTCTTGGACGCTCTAGGCCATAGCGGAATACACGCTTGTTCATTAGGCATGATGTTCCTGACGCTGTCTGTCAAAGAGCATTTTCCCTGGACACTTTTCAGGAGAATCATACAATCTACACTTTGAGCAATGCAGGCACTTTCTAGTATTCTCTCCCCGAATGGCATCTGCCATCCAATTTGGATTAACAATAAACCCACGACCAATGCCAATCATTGCTGCATGCGTCTGCTTCATAACTTGATCGGCCATCTCTGGCGATGTGATGCCATTGGCTGCGAACACAGGCACCTCAACAGCCTGCTGAATTCTTTCTGCAGCATATATGATATCAAGAAAAGGATAGTTTTTCGGAGAAAACACTTCCTGTTCCCGTTGGAAACCATAGGATACATCAATAAAATCCATCCCCATTTGTGCCAATCGCTTGGCGTGTTCTATTGCAGCATCCAACGTTGGTTCAAATCCACCAAGACGAATACCAACAATGAAATCGTCTGGCACTTATCTTCGAATGCCAACCAAAATTTCTTCTACAAACCGCAGCGGATCTTTACCATAAACATCTTGTCTCTGATTTACCTTACAGTTCAAAAACTGGCAAATTAAATATTGATGACAGCCATGCAGTTCCACGCCGTCATACCCCGCCTTGTAGGCACGAATAGCTGCCGCAACAAATGCTTCCTGAGTCTGTCGAATTTCTTCAAGCGTCATACGCCGGCCTATTTTCACCGATCCATCAGCCTGCACATAAGTATAGTCATCTGGACACATTGGAGCTTCTAAAATGCCTACCACACCAGCATGATGGAGCTGCACAAAAATGGCACAGCCCTCGCCATGAACCGCTTCCACAATCTGGTGCAGACCCTGAATTTGTTCATCGTTCCATATTCCCAGCTGACGATCCATCAAACGGCCATCAATATCCACACAGCTTGCTTCCTGTATAATCAAGCCTGGCGAACCCTTGGCCAATTATCGATAGTGCGCCACTGTTTCCGGAGCAACCTCGCCAGTATTCGGAACGCTAAAACGCGTCACCATCGGTGTCACATAGATCCTGTTTTTCATCTTTAATTTTTTTATTTCAACCATATGAAAGATGCTCTCACTCATACTTTCACGCTCCTTTTCACCGTTTCTCGATCTCGCATGACATTTTTTACGGTAAAGCACTTTCTGATCAGATAAACGCTCGAAGTCACAGATCCAATCATACATTTGACTCACCTTCATGCATTGACCCATCATAAACCATCCCATCATAGGAAGGTCAAGCCATAAAGCATCAAAAATAAGCACGAACCATCAAAGGCTCCTGAACAAAAGCATCACATGATTACCCACATCATTTTACGCAGCAAAAAAAGCCTCGAAAAGCAATTGCTTTTCGAGGCTTTGATTGTTGTTTGTAAGGTTCGTCCAATTAGCGCTTGGAGAACTGTGGTGCACGGCGTGCTGCTTTGAGACCGTACTGGCGTACAGTTTAGCGCCGGTTTTCCTTGATTTTATGGGCTTTTTGGCCTCTGC
>OGDF01001002.1_pt1 | contig 43220 bp, 43 predicted proteins | sample 1570141 | NCBI WGS metagenome assembly OGDF01 (sample SAMEA4370581, study PRJEB24528) | human gut metagenome
CTGTTCTCGTTGAAGCAGGAAGCTCCCGCCTCTATAGGCGGGAGTACGTTCACATCATCCGGGTACACGTAACGTGTTCCGGGATTTTGCTTTCATCTACGGTTACGTCATAGTCCGTATAGTTCCTGGGCGCGACGACGCCTTCTTTTTTCTGGACGTGAACAGTATCAAAAAGTTTATATGCTGGAGCATTTCCCAATTCACTATCGTGTTTGAATACGATGAGTTCGCGCACAGCCATATTCCCTCTGGCAGCGGAATGGTCGTATTCGAACATATTAATGATGGCTTTCCATAAATACTGTAAATCGTCTTCACTGAAACCGGTCACTTTCCGTGCCAGGTTGGCTGATACATAGCCGTCTACGCGGTATAACGCATAGGGAATGATATATTTTCTGCCGATTTCGGTGTTCTTGTTTTCCGCATCTTTTTCCGTCGTGATGGCGACACGGGTAATGGTGACTTCCTGTGGTACGATAGGATCAATGCTGCGGGCAAAGCCTAACTGAACGGGACCGCGGACTTGGCCGCAATTGAGTGCACTCTTGACAAAGGTCGTCATGACGGCGCCAAAGGTACGGATGTCAAAGAAATTCTGGCACATAAAGTCACAGATTTTACGGTCCAGTTCCGGATCATCTTTTTTCATCTTTTTTATATCCGTCTTTTCATCAATGCCCACGTAGGTTAACGCTTCTTTGTCACTGCGCTGCAAAGGAACGCCTTCTTTGACGTAAATGCGATAGCCAGGCTGGTCTTCGCAAATCGTTTCAATGCAATTGCGTATCTTACGCTTCAAGCAGACATCGGTAACCAGGCCGTATCCGGTTTCCGGGTCTACGCGCGGCATATTGCCGGCATCGGGATCTCCATTGGGATTGCCATTTTCTACGTCAAACAGGATGGTAAATTCATAGCGATTCTTAATGGGTTCGGACATCTTATTTTTCCTCCTTTTTCATATACCGTTTCTGGGTCTGATGGTAATAGCCTAAAATAAATAAGCCTTGATCGTTCAAATTCATCCGCGCCGGAATAGGCTGGCCATTCATCTCGATTTTCCCTTCCAATTCTGTGACCATTTTTTCAAGAGTAATTTTTAAGCCCTTTCTGTCATTCAATTTGCGTAAATGGTGGTTGGCCATTTTCAATAAAACAGGAAACACTACACCCGGTGTAGCAGCCGCACTATTAAAGAACCGATCCTTAATCGTGCTGTTGATATCGGGATTGGCTTCTTCCTGAATCTGTTCCAATACGGAGAACAGTCGGCCTAATACATAAGCCGTATTCGTACTTTCTTCATTCAATGCCACAGTTACTTCCTCTCCTTTCGGAAAATTCTTTAATAAACAAGCCTTGATGATGGCGGCTTTTTCGGCACTAATTTTATAGATATGCTTATCTTTATCATCCTGGTCTGCTTTGACTCTCAACATGACGCTATTGTATAAAGCCTGCGGGTAAGGCGTATCCGAGAGGATGCTGCGCATCACAGCCCCTGCCAGAAGCGGGGATGCTGCTTTATCTTTACTTTTTTTATTTACCGTTTCCCCCAACAGTCTCCATAATGGCAGGTAGGCCCGATGACGCTGAGGCATAACGATTTCCAGTCTCTCATAATGCCTGCGCACATGGTCGATAAAATGACCGAATGTGTCCTGCAAGAAAAAGCGGACCGAAAGCCTTGCCGCATTGGGAGACAGTCCCAGGATATAAAAAGGCGTATCCGGGTGGATGGGGACACCGTGAAAATCAAAGGGCATCCCGTTTTGGATATGCGAAAACAAGGCATCCAGGGTCTCATCGTCGATGGCATCGTCATCTTCAAAAACGGCGCTATGAAGCAAATCCTGATAGGCTTCTTCCCCATCAGCTGCCCAATAGACAACGGTCGTATTGCCAATGACCTTACAGTGCTTTTCATCGGCAATAAGCTGATTCAATGCCGTCGTATAGGCAAAAGCGGCATGTTCGCTGACAGGGGCATTATAGCACTGCCCCCCTGAATGACCGTATGATTCAAAAGCATCTGCGTTGAAAGATACTAAGGAAGCTCCCGAAGACTGGGCACCGCGGACGCCTTTGATATTAGGATGGATGCGGGCAATGGGTCCTATTTTTCCTGTGACCAAACACTGCCCTTTGACAGCATCATCAGATGGCTGATTATAATGGGCATCCCAGGCAGCCCTGATGGTTTCATCATCTTTGACAAAGACACCTTCGACGGCATACATTACATTGGCTGTCAACAGGTTGGTGGCCAGATAGGGTTTCAACACGGGATGATTTTCTGCTGTTTCCGGCTTCCACATCGTAAAGAACCGCTTCAATGCCTCTGCTGACGGCGTGTGGACAGCTTCTAAGATATCCAAATGATATTGTTTCATCGCTTCAAAACAAGCTATACTCCGTTTTTTCTCTTTTTCCCATTTAGCTGCCGCATCTTCTGCCATATCCGCTTTCTTCATGTCTTTAGGCAGCCCCAGGCAATAAGCGGCATTGGCCCACAGGAACTGCGGCCGGATACCCGATGATTTTTTCACGCCTTCCGGCAGCATATAGACCGTAGGCACGGATACCGTCTTTTTCCCCCGCATCACTTCTTTTTCTAAGGATAGGATTCCGATGACTTCGCCCTGCTGATTCAGATTGACAGCATAGGAAATCTTATAGCCCCCCCACCCCGGCTTGGCAATAGCTCCCTGCCGGGCTAAGGTTTCATAATACGCTACCAACGATTGTAAAATCATGAGTGCACCTCACAATCCCGCAAATCCAGGACCCCATTATGTAAGGTCGCTTTGAAGAACATAGGCCGTATGTGCTGTAAATCGGAATAATCCATGTCATACAGCATATAGCCTAATTCCTTATCTTCCCCGGCATAGGCTGTCGGCACACTGTCAAATTCGTATTCCCGGAAATTGACAGGAAATTCCCGGCAGCCAAAATAAGGCGTATGATAACATTGTCCCCGCTTCAAGCGGCGGCGGATGATATCCTGGAACTTTCCAGCATTGTCAGAAGCATTGGCCTTATCGGTCAGTTCAAAATGCGCTTCGATGACATAATGCACCTTGCACAGTACCATAGAAGCCCGCTGCTGGATTTCTTCTTTCGTACTCAAATACAAGTCCACATTTTTCTTAGTCATCGCCTGCTTGGCCGCTCTGGCGCTGGCCTTTGCCTTAACTTCATTGCGGCGGATATTGGTGAACCGGATAGGACTGAGGACATAGATTTTATCAATAATCCATTTGAGTCCGGGATGCCAATAAATCGCCTCAATGATGCCTCGTGCCGCAGACGGCGTCATGACATCATAACTGACGCGTTCTGTTTTCATTTCCGGCCGGGAGAATAAGGCATAATCTCCCCAAACTTCTACTCGTATTGCCATATCATCATCTCCCTAATTTATAAAAAGATGCCTATTCCATCTTCCATATTGACGACGAGCCCCGTATCCGGATCATATGCCGCCGGATCCGTTAGTACGTACAATCCAAACTCCAACGCTTCCAGCTTATTCGTTTCCTCTAGTTTCCTGAACTGATTCTCATAGACGCCGACCATATATTGATTCGCCTTACGGAGTATGGACCGGCTGCAAACACCGCTTCTCAATTGTGCCAGGATTTTCTGGTTGTCCAGGTCATCATCTATGGGAATAAAAACGGTCCGGCTGTCTTCTTCTATCAGTTTGAAATCTTTTGCAATCTCTGTAAAGGCCGGTTTATTCACTTCTAATCGTTTTAACACATCTTTACTGTCCAGCTGGTCTTCGCCAAGCGTATAATGGAGCTGGTCGAAATACGTTTTAATACTCTCTGCACTGGCTATGTCGGCATGGTCCTTCGCCACCATCTGGGTTATTTCGATAGGACGCCGCACGAAAGCCGGAATCCGGTTCATAGGTTTAGGCAAATCATAAATATATACGATGCTGTCTTCTGTCCGCTGTTTCCCCTCCCGATTGCAGCGGCCGCCGGTCTGTATGATACTATCCAGGCCCGCAATTTCACGATAAACGACAGGGAAATCGACATTTCGACCAGCCTGGATCAAGCTGGTCGAAATGACCCGGCAGGGCAAGCCATCCTGAAGGCGCTGACGGATGATGGCTAAGACACGGCGCCGATGAGCCGGATACATGAAGGTCGACAAATGGTAACAGCCGTCGCCCGTCATCAGCTGATACAAGTCCCGGGCATCCTTCTTGGAATTAGTGACGCACAGGACCTGCTCATGCTCTTTCAGCTGCGCCGCCAAGGATTCCAGGGAATCTACATCCATGAATCGATAAGTGACGCGCCTGAAAAATCCATACAAGCCTTGGGTATCCGGACAGATTTCCCGCACTTTCAGGCCTTCTCCGATCCGGGAAAAATACGTTTCCAAACTCGGCTGCGTTGCCGTACACAATACTGCCGTACAACGATAATTAGCCACCAATTCGCCCATGCTGCGGATGCAAGGCCGCAAATAAGGCTCAGGGAGCATCTGTGCTTCATCAAAGATGAGGACGCTATTGGCAATATTATGTACCTTGCGGCACCGGCTGGTCTTAGCCGCAAAGAGGGATTCAAAAAACTGCACATTTGTCGTCACAATGACGGGCGCATCCCAATTTTCAGTCGCCAGCTTTTTGCGGTTCAAGCCATCATCTTCCTTTTTGTCATCGTCGTAATTTTTATCGTAATCTTTATCGTAATCGACATTCATATGGTGTTCGATGACGTTACCATCCCCTAGAATATTACGAAAAATATCGGCAGTCTGTTCAATAATCGAAGTATAGGGGATGATATAAATAATCCGCTGTTTCTTGTATTTTATAGCATGTTTCAAGGCAAAAGCCAAGGAAGACAAGGTCTTACCGCCACCGGTCGGAACGGTCAGACTAAACATACCTGGCTCTTTTTCAGCCGCATCCAGACATTGCTGATAAATTTCCTGCCGTTTTTGATTGATAGGCGTAGTGGATTCCCCAAATGTTGCATAATAAGCAAAAAATAAATCGTGAAGTTCCTGCATCGTCGAGAATCCGCCGCGCTGCACTTTGCCATCGTTTACGAATCGCTCCGTATCCAAGAAATCGGCATCGACTAAACAGGAAAAAAGCATGCGGATGAAGAAGGAATAATAGAACTGGTCTTTTCCGTATAAAAAGGCCGGCGCCTTGCGAATCGGTACGGGTTCAGGCAGTTCCTGGCGATAAGCCGAATAGTCCAGTTTGCCCTTCAATTCTTTTTTCAGCCGCCCCATCAGGGTACCGTCAGTAACGTCCGAGAATTTCGTTCCCATATTGAGGAGACCGCTGTGATGGCTGGCAATACAGAAAGCCAAAGGAACATTCTTTACTTTCTTCATCAGCAAGGCACCGGCTGTAGAATGATCGACCAGCGGCCCATCTTCCAGGATCCGTCGCTGGAAAGCCGCACTATATTTCCCGATGTCATGATATAATCCAGCCATCCTTCCCCATTCGGGCGCATCAAACACACTGGCAAATCGTTCGGCCAAAAGGCTGGTCCCTTTCAAATGGTCTATCAGCAGTTGCTGTCGTCCCTCTTCGCTAGTATGCCCAATATAGTTTCCCATCTTCATGCCCCTTTCCCTGCAATTTTGTGAATTTTACAATTCGTTTTTGATATCTTCAGTATACTCCCTTTAGCCTGGATAGTCAATATTATATTTCTGTAATGTTGATTAGTAAAATATCACTCCTATTCCTTTCCCTTCTGCCGCCAATAGGCCGCTTCGACCGTGTCTTTTTCTACGCCTTCGCCTTTTTCCAGGGCATGGGCATAATTCTTCATGCCTTCCTTGTACCCGGAAGCCGCCGACCGGGCGAACCAATAGACGGCCTGGCAAAGGTCGTGGCGGACGCCGTGACCGTCTCGGTAGAGTACGCCCAGGTTATTCTGGGCCGGCCCGTCTCCGGCCATGGCGGCCTCATAGTACCAGTGGGCTGCCAGTTCCCAGTCCTGCGGGACACCGCGGCCCGTTTCGTAAAGGTATCCCAGGTTGTTCTGGGCAATGGCATTGCCCTTTTTGGCCGCCTGGGCATACCAGTAGGCGGCCTTGTCATAATCCCGCGGGCCGGCATAGCCGAACTGGTACATGATGGCCGTATTGCACTGGCCGTCGGCGTCATCATGGCGGGCAGCCCGGCCGTACCAGTGCAAAGCCAGTCCATAATCCTGGGGCAGGCCGTTCCCCGTTTCGTAGAGATGGCCCAGGTTGTTTTCAGCCGTGCCATACCCCTGATTGGCCGCCCGGCGGTACCAGTACACGGCCTGTTCCATATCGGCATCCGTCCCCAGTCCGTGTTCATACTGATAGGCCAGGTTATACTGACTGGCCGCATGGCCTTTCTGGGCAGCCCGGTGGTACCAGTACAGGGCCTTCTTATATAAAACATCTTTATATTCTATATCGGCATCGAAAGCTTCAAAGAAATAATCATCGCCCATGGCACATTGGGCAAAGGCGTCGCCTTCAAAGGCTTTTTGTTCTTTTTCATCCATACATGTGTCTCCTTTCTGACAGCCTAAGTGTAGCGAAAGGGCCCTTCCTTTGTCAAATATTTTTCGATTTTTCCCTTTTGTCCTATTGACTTTTTGACTTTTAACGGTATAATAATACTAGAGCTTGAGGAAAGCTCCTAAGAATGATTACTTCCACCATAAGTAAGGAGGTCTTAATTATGGGAAACGAAAAATATACGCAAAAGGTCATCGAAGCCTTCCAGTCTGCTCAGCAGATCGCCGCGCTCCATTATAACCAGGAACTCTCATCGGTCCATATGCTCATGGGCTTGACGAAAGAACCGGAAGGCCTGCTCAACACGATTTTCTCGGAATGTCATACCGACGTCCCCATGCTCCAGGCCCGCTTGGAACAGTTACTGAAGAAGATTCCGTCCGTCAAGGGCTCCAGCCAGTTGTCCATGTCGACGGAAATGGTCCGTGTCATCGGCAAAGCCCAGCAATTGGCCGACTCCATGCACGATGAATACATCAGCACGGAACACATCCTCATGGGTATCGTCAGCGAAAGCGACGACGAAGTCCAGCAGTTGTGCCGTGAATTTGGCCTGACCCAGGACAAGATCATGAGTACCATCAAGGCCAACCGCAAGGCCAACGTCAACAGCGATAACCCGGAAGAAAACTACAAGGCCCTGGAAAAATACGGCCGCGACCTGACCGCCGCTGCCCGCCAGAACAAACTGGACCCGGTCATCGGCCGTGATGATGAAATCCGCCGGACCATCGAAATCCTGTCCCGCCGTCGTAAGAACAACCCGGTCCTCATCGGTGAACCTGGTGTCGGCAAGACGGCTATCGTCGAAGGGTTGGCCCGCCGTATCGTCAGCGGTGACGTTCCGGAATCGCTGAAAAACAAGACCCTCTACTCCCTCGATATGGGCTCCCTCATCGCCGGTGCCAAATACCGTGGCGAATTTGAAGAACGACTCAAATCGGTCCTCAATGAAATCGCCAAATCGGACGGCCAGATTCTCCTCTTCATCGATGAAATCCACACCGTCGTCGGCGCTGGCGCATCCGAAGGCTCCATGGATGCCGGCAACATCCTGAAACCGATGCTGGCCCGTGGTGACCTGCGCTGCATCGGCGCTACGACCCTCAATGAATACCAGAAGTACATCGAAAAAGATGCCGCTTTGGAACGTCGTTTCCAGCCGGTCATGGTTGACCAGCCGTCGGTCGAAGACACGATCACCATTCTCCGTGGCTTGAAAGAACGTTACGAAGTCCATCATGGCGTCCGCATCCGTGATAAGGCCCTGGTCGCTGCTGCCGTCTTGTCGGACCGCTACATTTCCGACCGCTTCCTGCCGGATAAGGCCATCGACCTCGTCGACGAAGCCGCCGCTAAACTGCGTACGGAAATCGAATCCATGCCGACGCCGATTGACGAACTGCGCCATAAGATCATGCAGCTGGAAATCGAAGAACAGTCCCTGAACAAAGAAACGGACGACGCTTCTAAAGAACGTCTGGCTAAGATCACGGAAACGAAGAACGAACTGAAAGAAAAGGAAAGCAAGCTAAAAGCCCAGTGGGATAAAGAAAAACAGTCCATCCTGCGCACCCAGGGCTTGAAGAAAGAAATCGACGCCGTCAAGAGCGACATGGCCCAGGCCGAACGCAACTACGATCTGGCCAAAGCTTCGGAACTGAAGTACGGCAAACTGCCGGAACTGCAGAAACAGTTGAAAGAACAGGAAGCCTATCTGGCGGAACACCAGGATTCGCAGCTCCTCAAAGAAGAAGTCGGCGAAGAAGATATCGCCCAGGTCGTCAGCCGCTGGACCGGCATCCCGGTCACTAAGATGATGACCGGCGAACGGGAAAAACTCCTGCACCTCGACGAAACGCTGCATAAACGGGTCGTCGGCCAGGACGATGCCGTCCGCGTCGTCAGCGACGCCATCATCCGCGCCCGTGCCGGCATCAAGGACCCGAACCGTCCGATTGGTTCCTTCATCTTCCTCGGCCCGACCGGTGTCGGCAAGACCGAACTGGCCAAGACCCTGGCAGAAGCCCTCTTCGATGACGAACGCAACATCATCCGCATCGATATGTCGGAATACATGGAAAAGCATACCGTATCCCGTCTGATCGGGGCTCCTCCGGGATATGTCGGCTATGATGAAGGGGGCCAGCTCACGGAAGCCGTCCGTCGTCGTCCGTACAGCGTCATCCTCCTCGATGAAATCGAAAAGGCCCATCCGGATATCTTCAACGTCCTGTTGCAGATCCTCGACGATGGCCGCCTGACCGATGGCAAAGGCCGTGTGGTCAACTTCAAGAACACCATCATCATCATGACCAGTAACCTCGGCTCTCACGAAATCCTCGAATCGAAGGAATACGACGAAGCCAATGCGAAAGTCCGCGAACTGCTCAAACAGTACTTCCGTCCGGAATTTCTCAACCGTGTTGACGACATCGTCGTCTTCAAAGCGCTCCAGAAAGACCAGGTACGCAACATCGCCGCTATCCTCTTGGAACGCCTCGGCAAGCGTCTGGAAAAACAGGTCAAGATCCACCTCACCTGGACCGACGAAGCCTTACAGGAATTGGCAGACAAAGGGTTCGACCCGCAGTTCGGTGCCCGTCCGCTGCGCCGCCTGATCACGCATACCGTCGAAACGGCCCTGAGCCGCGACATCATCGCCGGTACCATCCGCGAAGGCGATACGGTCACCATCGGCTACGATGGCAACAACTTCACCTTCACACCCATGCGTGTCCATGCCGCATGAGCTAGTGGCTAGTGGCTAGTGACTGGCGCACAAAGGACTCGTTCCTGATGTAAAAAAAACATCGGGAACGGGTCTTTTTTTCTGTTTACATCGGCCCGAAAACAGTATATAATAAGCTGTAACTAAGTAACGGGTGGAGATTATGAACAACACATTAGGAAAACATGTACTCATCGATTTTTATAACTGCAAAGCGACCTTTACGGAAGCCGAAGACTTGCAGCCCTTGGTAGAGCGTGCTTTCGACCTCGTCGACACGCCTGTCGAAGGGATTACATTCTTCCATATCGACGACGAACTGACATGCATTGCCGTTTCCGGCAACGCCCATATTTGTATTCACGCCTATCCGCCCCTGTCCTACGTGGCAGTGGACATCTACAGTTTTAATATCGATCTCAAGACGAGCCAGATCATGAGTGCCTTGAAAGTAAACCTGCGCTCAGACCGCATCAAGGCGACGAGTATCCGCCGCGGCGATTTCGGCTCCATCCGCGACATGCGCCCGAAACGCAAGTCCAAGATCACTACAGCACGGCGCATGAAGAATACCGGCGCCCGTATCAAGAAGACGAGTGTGAAGATGTTCAACATCCTCCGTCATCCCCAGAAGGTACGCCGGTCGCATCGGACGACGAACAAGTAACACGTTTGCAGACGAAAGGGTTTGTTGGTCATGTATATGGTATCCCTGAAACAGGCTGCGGGCATTGCCCGGGAAGAAATGACGTCCCTCGACGCCATTACAGCGGAATTGCTCAATTTCATACAGTTGAAGAGCCAGCGCTTGTATATGCATTCCTTACAGGTCGCCAACTATAGCGTCAGCGTCGCTGCCAAATTGACGCTGCCCAAGAGTGAAATCGAACAGGTCAAATATGCAGCCCTCCTGCATGACGTCGGCCTGCTTTTCGTGTCCAATACCCTGCTGGCCAAGATGCCCTACCTCAACCGCTCGGAAAAGGCTCAGTACAAGCGCCACGCCGCAGGCGGCGGCAACATGCTGGAAAACATCCCCTGCTGCCAGGACATCGTGCCTTACATCCGCTATCACCACGAACACTGGGACGGATCGGGCTTCCCCAAACATCTGCGCGGCGCCAACATCCCCTTGGGAGCACGCATCATCGCCGTCGCCGATTACTACGACATGATCATCAATCCGTCGGCTGAATTCTGGGCCAAGACAAAAAAACAGGCCGTCCGCGAACTCTTCAGCGCGTCGGGCCTGCTCTTTGATCCGGAAGTCGTCAAGGCTTTTATCGAAACATTAGGTTAATAACATTCGTAATCAAAAAGCGCTGTCGCACGAAGACAGCGCTTTTTTATGTAGTGCTCCCAATAAGTTAGACCAAAGTGTAGTAGCGATATTACTGCTACACTTTTATCCAGACAGTTGTCTTTTCGTGACATGCTTTGAAATAGAGGAAGGTGACGGCTCCTCCCCCGATAATCATACCTGTAATCAAGGAAAATATATTTCTCATGTCATACTTCATGCCCAAGAGAAGCAGGATGACACCAATAATCCATACGACAAACAAAATCTTGCTTTTATTCATTGCAAATACCTCCCTACAATTAATACATTTTTGCTTCTTTCTTTGAATATTAGACTGATCAGCTCCCCTATATGTTAACTCCGAAATGATCTGCCACAATCTGGTTTAACTGCCTCGAAATCTCTGAAAAATCCTGATTCAAATCCAGTGTCTTCACCGATATCTGGTTACCGCTCATCTGGTACACATTGTCCGGCACGAGATTTTCATCGGTTTTCGCATAGAGAAGCATTCCAGAAACACAGTGCTCGGTTCCTTTGAGTTCTGCCTCTTTGTTTTTCACATAGGTAAAAATTTGATACAAATTTCCCGAATGAATCGTCCGTACGTTGAAGTTTGTCTGCAACGTACGCTGGTAGTACTTAGCATCAATGATGAGCGTCTGTGTCCCATATGTAAGTGTAATGTCTGTCTGCATAACTGGCAACAGGGCATCGTTGCCGTCATCCAGCTGCCAGTGAATCTGCCGTGCTCCTGACGAAAATCCCTTGATCCGCTGTCCGAATTCCTGTGCGTAGTACTCCAGGATAAATTTTTCATACAATCGGCTCATTCGCTGCTCGTCGACGAAACTGGCTAAGTGATAATCACCTTTTTCCGTTGTCATGAGTGAACCTTCGACCAGGAGCTGGCAAATGGCGAGCAACAGCTGGTATTTCCGGTTATTTCTCTGCAAATGGATCTCCGACCAACGTATCTGGGATAGCTCTATTTCATCTACTTCAGAAAAATAGAGCATTTCTTTTTTCAGTTCTGCCTTGTATTTTTCGCCTACATCCTTTTGCCTAAGGAGCAGCAAAGCAGTTGATTTCAGAATCTGGTTTAAAAGGTTATTCTCGGACAGCTCATCATAGTCACAAGTCACAACCATCCTTGCTTGGAGCCTGTTCCGGATGCTCCCGGGCATATCGATTTTCCCCCGGACGACGGTCAAATCTTCGACACAATTGATGTATTCCCGATACAATCCCTGTTTCAGCTGAAGACCGATTCCTTTTGCCAGAATCGCCGCAAACAGATTATGGATATTGTCGAAAGGCTCCTTCTCAATATTCTCATAGACAGATTGCTTCAAGGTGGTAAAGGCATAAGACAACATATAGTAGATGTTCTTTATGAAAATGCGCTTATACTTCGTCATTGAAATACTCCTTGAAAGTTGTTGCTCCATTCATCTACTTTGCTATCGTTATCAAACCAGTATTCAGAAAGCATCGGCAGAATGTCATAATCTACGACAGATTTCATCCATTCATCGGTGCAATTCTCCTTGGTTCTTCCGCAAAAGTAACTGTGCCCGATACGGAAGCCTTTTCCCAATGATTTATCCTGGCTGATTTCTTCATTCAGCTTAATGACCTGTTTCACAAGTTTATTGAACGTATCGTTTTCCAGCGTATCACGATACCTTTTAAATCCTGTTGATTCAAATTCCGGTTCCATCTCAAAGAAACTGAACCGGCGGCGCAAGGCATAATCTATCATGGCCAGGCTGCGGTCAGCCGTATTCATCATGCCAATAAGATAAATATTTTTCGGGACCGTAAACGGCATGCCATTGTAAGCCAGTGTTAACTTTGTCCCACGGTAGTCTTTTTCAATCAACATCAGGAGCTCACCAAAAATCTTGCTCAGGTTTCCCCGGTTGATTTCATCAATGATGAAGAAGAATTTTTTATCCGGCTCATTGGCCGCTTTCTGGCAGAAACGGTAGAACACACCATACCTCAATTCAAAACCATTTCCAGACGGTTTGTATCCCATCATGAAGTCTTCATAAGAATAATTCTGATGGAACTGCACGAATTCAATCCGGTTGTCGTCTTTCTCTCCCATCATAGAATAAGCCAGCCTCTTGGCGGCAAAGGTCTTACCTACGCCCGGTGCGCCTTGCAGAATGATATTCATCTTGTTGCTGAGCACGCCTACCAGTCGGTCGTACATTTTGTCAGTCATATAGACTTCAGACAAGAAGTCTTGCTTCGTATACGATGGAATCTTCTCCTCATGAGAGTTCCGCGGATTTTCATCGCGGATGATGTCCATGATGAACTCATATTCTTTCTTGGTCAATTTGAAAAAACTGCCGTTCGGATTTTTGAAGAACTCCATCTTCGCCAATTCCGGACATTCCTTTAATGTCTGATAATCAATCGGGTTTTCCAGGGACTCCGTTTTTTCAAAACATATTTTCTGACCGTCATTCGCCGCGCTGACTTTTACAAGCGCTACAACCTGCTTGACCGGATTGGATTCATAGCCAATGACAAGATCGCCCGTTCTGGCATCTATGAAGTTCTGGAAAATGCGCCGCTTATGGCCGTTGGCATTATAAAGTGTATAGTCTTGTACTTCACCGACTTGCAGGTCAGAAAAGCTCCATATCTTTGGTTTGGCGTTCAGCCACCAATACTTGGGTTCTCCCTCACCTTTTGATTTGGCATAAAGAGCTACGCCGCTCAAATCCACCCGGTTCAATGCAGCGGCTAATTCACGGCGCAACTTCCATACGTAACTTCCCTGCTCATCTTTGGCTGTATATCTGCCGATATAGAGAATGGGCCACCATCGAGAATTGTCAACATTCTTCGGCATGACAGGGCATCCCGTCTTTTCAACGACTCGTTTTGCCAGCCCCACAGAACCAGCATTATAAAAGTTCTTACTTTCTCCATACTTTGCAGCAAGCTGCGTACACGTAGCAGCTCCGCCATAGTCCTGTATTCTTTTCATGATTTCAAGGCTGCTCTGTGTAAAAACACTTTTGTCTTCAAGCAGATCAATCCACTCGGCTGTTGTGATTCCCGGAGCATATTCTTCTGGCGAGGGATACCACTCAGCATCAGAAGATTCTGCTTCACTACGCTTTGAATAATCACGGGAAATATAAAAACCCACATCAAAAGTCAGTGTTTTCAGATATGGATCCGGATAACAGGCATCCGTCAGCTGGCTCTTGAATAAGTTCACGAGTTCGTCGTCCTGCTTCAGATGCTCACAGATTTCATTATACAAAGAGTAAAAATTTCTGAGATTATCTGCATACGCGCCTTTCTTGAATGTATAGTCGCTGCCCAATTCATCTGATACAGCCTTTACTTCGCTGTATTTGTATATGTAATATTTATCCGGATAACGCAGCCACAGATAGGTCGTGATGGCATTCTCAGACTGATAATGCTGTCCTGCTCCCTTTCCATATTTTTTGAGAAGAAAATCCGATTGCAGTTTAACGGTATTGATTCGCTCATATATATCCTTGCTCTCATCAAACAAATCGCTGTACATCGAGCGTACGTCCTCTGGAGCGGTCTCAGCAAAACTAGTAATCATCTTGGCCGGGAAATTATTCATCGATGCCAGCAGATTATAGGTTTGGGAAAACGAACGGTTGAGCATATCCGCAAAATCCGTTGCCTTAATATTCCAGTTGTCTTGAAACCATTTGAGTGCTTCCCATTTATACTTTTCATCCTGCCAATGTTTCGGTACAAAATCTTTTTTATACTGCACTAAAACATCTTTCAAGCGCTCTCCATCAATCATAGCCGTACCCTTCCCTTTCATATTTTTAGACCAGGCTTCCCTCCATTACAGCAGGATATAGGCTTCCTGTCCAATAACCTGTTTACACAAACTATTTTACACTTTCCTTCTTATTTTATCATAAAAAGCACTTGTATTCATCCTATTGAATAGGGTAAAATATAGATGGAGGTACTAAATTGGAAATTAAAAGAACATTTATTCAGACACGCCCTTTTACACGTTCTTGGACAGCGTTAGGTTTCAATGATGAAGATTTACGGCGATTGGAGAATCAATTATTGCAAAATCCTAAAATAGGTGCTGTAATTCGGGGAACAGGAAAAATGAGAAAAATGCGCTTTGCCTTTGAAGGCCGTGGTAAAAGTGGAAGTACAAGGGTTTGTTATGTCGATTTTGAAATCAAGGAAACTATTTATTTATTAGCTGTTTTCGCAAAAAATGAGTTAGAAAATTTAACGAAAGAAGAACGAAATCATTTGAAAAAGCAAATTGATATCTTGGAATCGAATTTATAAGCGAGGTGTTCTCCATGAGCAAAGCATTTGATTTGTTATCTGAATCGCTGAATGACGCTATTTTAGATACCCAGACCAAGCATCTTCCTAGACATAAAAGAAAAATTGACATTGAGCCAATAACTACATATTCAAGTGACGAAATAAGAGACATACGAAATCAGTTAGGGTTGACACAAAAATTATTTGCACAATACTTTGGTGTTTCAAAAAAGACAATAGAAGCTTGGGAATCCGGAAAAAATAAACCTTCTGGTCCCTCTCGCAGACTGCTAGGACTAATTGCAAATAAAAAAATTTCTATATAAAAATCACCTGTTTCAAAGGGTAGCATCAAACCCTTGAAGCAGGTGTTTTTTCTTATATTCAGACTTGTTCGGCGTATTCAGGGATGGCGATGCACGTGTCTCTATAACTTAGTCGCTATCTTGGTCGTTATCTTAGTCGGTCAGCGACCAAGTGATTTTTTCTGTATCTTGTATAGCAGCGGTTTACCACTTTTTGAACAAATAAATATCGCGTAACTCTCCGCTTACAAACTATACCGTAATTTCTATCTGATTGCCTTCAAGAGCCACAACACAGCTTTCTTTCTTAGTCGCTTTTCTTAGTCGGTCAGCAACTAAGTTATTTTATTATAACATCTTTTCCGGCTTCCTGCCATTTCGCCCTATTGTCTCCAGACAAAGGATTGACATCCCGTACCAGAGTATGCAAAAATGAAATTATGATATATCTCAGGCAGGAGGTTTTGAACTATGAAACTATTACGACGTCAAATTGCACTGGCCGTGACAGGTCTTTTTCTAACAGGGTATACGGTCATGGCTGCCGATACACCAGCTGCAGTTGCACCTTCGGCGATACAGCACAAAAACGAAATCGTGCAGACAGAAACCGTTCCTTCTCTAACGAAACGGGAAAAAACAACGCCGGCTAAAAAGTCCCGCCCCATCCAGATTCCTGTTTCGGAAGCGTCGGCCGGTACAGCCGTTCCTGTTACCGGATTTATCAGCAAAGATTCGGGACACCCCGTAACAGTAACAACAGGAAACAGACCTGCAGCGCTTTTCATCGCATCTTCTATACCCGGTTCTGCCAATACGGCTTATGCGGATTTCACGAAAAAAGCCTATGTTTCATATCACGAACAGATGAACTTCTTTGTCATACAGACTGGCAGGACGAGCAAAATAGAAAACTGGCTGAAAGAAGAAGCCTTCCCCTTTCCCGTTCTTACAGGAGACTACCACCTATATACCCATTCCTTGCCCCGGTTGCTATTAATCGACAAGAATGGTGTCCTGCGGTACCGACTGAACAAAGATCTGCCTGAAAAAGACGTGCGTGATGCCTTTCAGGATACGATAACATCCCCCGTTCCCTCCGATGCAGTCCAAAGGCAAAAGCGGCTGGATACTATTGTCAAAGAACGTCATGCCCGCGACCAGGAGCTCCGTTCAAATGACGCCTTTGCTCCCCTGTCGTCACAGTTACTGTTCCTGTCCATTCTCTATCAAAAAGAATATAATCAATCCTTCCCTGAGTCAGCCTGGCAGGATTTATCGCTTGCCGGCCTGTCCTGGTACTACGGCGATGACGCTGGAACAGAGAGCCATCTGGATCAGATGACCGTTCATGCGCCGAACAGTCCGCTTCCTTATGGGATCCGCAGCCTCTATGATATGATGGATGGAAACCCTGGGGCCGGCTATGCAACCACCGTACAGGGACTCCGCAAAAATCCCAATGATATTCTCTTGAATAGTCTTGCCATCGTCTATGAATATATGATGGGACAGAAAGACAAAGCAGCTCACCGTATGCAGACACTGGTTGAAGCCCATCCGGAATGGAATAAGAACAGGACACTCAGTTATACGATCAGCCGCAACTATATCACAATGAATCAAAAAGACCTGGGTCTTGCTTTTTACCGTAACTATCTCAAGCAGGATAAAAACCCCGCCCGCGGCCATCTGGACTATGCCCGCCTTCTGACTCGAGCCGGTAAATACGAAGAAGCCCTGAAGGAGTGCCGGATTTCCCGTAATAAGCTGTCTGAAGAAGAAAAAAATACGTACTACCCGTTCGTGGGCAGTACGTATCAACAAGAAGCATGGATTCAATGGAAATTAGGGAACGCGGTCCAGGCGCTGTCTTGTGCCACCAAGGGCATCGATCTCCTGAAAATGCACAAGTACCCTATTCCCCCAAGCTGGTATATTCTTCGGGCCGCTATTGAGCAGTCACTGGGCCGGACTACGGCGGCTGCAGTTGACTGGGAAGCATCGAAGCGCCTGCCAAGTCTCCCTCATCTCATTTTCCATTAATGACCCATTCCCACCAGGCCCGAAAAGGCACGTGAGCACCCTTGCATAAGCTAGTTCCATAATTTCGTTTATCCCCCAAGGCCCTATCTTTTTAGGGTCGCAGGAAAAAGACGCCGGCCAGGCACAGGATGATGCCGATGATCTGCCGGGGCAGCAAGACGTCTTTATACAGCAGGACGCCGATGCCTGCTAAAAGGAGCGCTACGCTGACATTAGCCAGGAGAGAGGCCATGCTGATTTTCCAGCCAGCCCGGTATAATAGGATATAGCCAAATTCGACGGCGACCAGCGTCAGTCCCCAGGCAGCGCTCGCCCAGTTTAAGGCCGACAAATCCTGCCGCAGAGAAGGTCCGGTCACCACGTAAGCAGCAGCACACAGGAGAAAACTGACTAGATAAGTCACGCTGAGGGCCAGGAAAGGCGGGGCTGCTGTCGGCGTCGCCTTGGCTACCATATGATAGCCTATGTTGCCAAGAACAACGATGAAAAAGGGAATCCAGTAGGTCAGACTCATTTTCCCAGCTCCTTTTCCATATAGATGTGAGGACAATACTCATCCAGATATTCATCACCCGACGCGGTAAATCCTAATTTTTCATAAAAGGGACGTACCCGGACCTGAGCTGACAAGGCCAGCCGTTTCACCTGGCGGCCGCGCAGCCAGGCTTCCGCTTCCCGTACCAGCCGCTCCCCGTACTGCCTGCCCCGGCAGGACTTCCGCACGGCCAGCCGGCCCAATATATACACTTCCGGCTGATCGGATGAAAAGAGACGGCAACAGCCAGCGGCCTGCCCATTTTCATATAATACCAGATGCCAGGCCCTTGAGTCGATTTCATCAAACTCATGGTGAAATCCTTGTTCTTCTACAAATACCTCCTGCCGGATAATCCGGGCATCCTGTGAAAGCCCCTGCTGCATATGCATTTGAATCATGATAATCCCTCCTAAAAAAACAGAGGTGTCCAGGAATTGTCTTATAGCATGTAATCATGCCGTACCTACGACAACTCCCAGACACCTCATTTCTCCTGTCCGGTGACAGAAGCGGTGTTCCTATGAAATTAGCATCATTCTAACATATTCTGCCCTTTCCGTCAATACGATTCGCCAGCACCCGTCATACCCCCAGCTGATGACAGAGCCAGGCAATCAGGACCAGTACCAGCAGGTAGGCCAGGTTGAGCTGGGTGAATAGTTTCAGATACCCTGCCTGCTGCCGGGGACAGGCCCGGACGTACATGCCATAGGAAATGAGACTGGCCATGGAGGCGACCAGCGTCCCCAGGCCTCCGATATCGGTTCCCAGCAGCAAAGCCGCCGCATCATCAGTAAACCCCGACAGGAGAACGGCGGCCGGCACATTGCTGATGACCTGGCTTGCCAAAAGGGCCATGAGGAACTCATGACCGTCCAGATATCCCGTCAACAGGTCCCTGAAGCCAGACAGCTGGCTCAGATTGCCTACGAGGATGAAAAAGGCCACAAAGGTACCCAAAAGCCGGTAATCAGCATAACGGAAATACTGGGGCCGCGTCAGGGCCGTGATGACCACGACAAAGGCCAGGGTCAGGCGGTAATCGAGCACATGCGCCACAGCGAGCAGGGAAAGGAAAAACATCCCGCCCAAAATCCAGAGCCGCCGCGAAGGGGCCAATACAGGCAGATTCCGTGTACGCCGGGCCGCCAGCCGCACGGAAATGGGAATCGGCGTTCCCGGCAAGCGGAACAGGGACAGCGCCAGCAACAGGAAGGATACCAGGGTATAGGGCAGGAGCAACAGCAGAAACGAGGACAGATCCATGGCGTAGTAAAAATAAAGATACAAGTTCTGCGGATTGCCTACGGGCGTACACATACTGCCCAGATTGGCAGCCAGCGTCTGGAGTACGATGACAAGCGCCATTTGCTTCTCACTGGCCACTTTCGGCAGGGCCATCAGGGAAAAAGGCACAAAGGTCAAGAGCGCCACATCGTTGGTCACCCACATACTGACAAAAAAACAGGCAAAGACCAGGACCGCCGCCAGTTGGCGCATCGTCCCCAGGCGGAGCAAGAGACGCGCCAGCACGGACGCAAAGACACCGCTTTCCCGCAAGCCGCCGATGACGACCATAAGACAGAACAAAATAGCCAGTACGGGTACATTGATATACCCGACATAAGATGACGAAGGCGGTACGGCCAGCATCGACACCGATGCCGCCACTACCGCCAGGACAAGTACCAGATTCTCTTTGAGTACTGAAACGACAGATTTCATGCTATGACCTCAATCGAGCTGCTTCCCATTTTCACTGCGGACCTGGGCTGACACGAGGAGCGTAAAGACACCAGTGCCGCCGATGATATTGCCCAAGCCTGTCGGCAGGAGGAAGCGGAAGAAATAATCGTACAGGTCAGAACCACCCATGAGGACGTCATAGGCGGCTTCACAAGAGCCGACGACGACATGGGCAAAGTTGCCGATGGAGATGAAATAGGTAAAGGTCAAAATCGTAAAGAAAGCGAAGCTCCGCGACATAGGCATGATCCAGACAATAGCGGCGATGAGCATACCTGCCGGGATGCCGCGCATGATGTTGTCCATCGCGTCCGGCGCCATGATGTGATGCGACACGGTCAGGAGACACTGCGTAATTTCCGGCGTCGTAAAGACCGGGCTGGACATGAAAAGCGCCGCAATGGCTGTACCGACGATATTGGCGCCGAAGACGATGCCCCACAAGCGCAGGAGTTTCCGAAAATTTTCCCAGCAAGGTACGCGGAAGACAGGAATGACCGTCGTAATCGTATTTTCCGTAAAAAGCTGCAATCGCCCGAGGATGACGATCAAGAACCCCGTCGTATAGCCGAAGCCCGTAATCGCCCCCGTCCAGGGAGCCTGGCCGACATAGACATGGATGATAGAGCGGAAATAAAACGAAAACGAAATCATCAAGCCTGCCGCCAAGGCCGACAAAATCAAAGGCCAGGCCGGCCGTTCCAATTCCATCTCGCCATCGTGGCGGATGATTTCAAAAATAAGATTCGGTGACAATTTCTCATGCTCTTCAACAATGACACGCATCTTCTGATCTTCTGACTGCTGACAAGAAAAATCACAGTCATGATTACAACGTTTAATCATAGATTCCACTTCTTTCTGACATTTTTCTTTCATTATACCATGTTTCTTGCCGTGATAGCAGTCGGTAGATTTTCTGCAAAATACATGACCAGCGTAACAAAGTGCCGCATTGCCCTGGCTGGCTATGCGGCACTCTATGCAGAAGCGGATTTAAAGATTTAGAATGGCCGACAAGGATGACCGGTCATATTTGCAGTTTATTCTTTAGGGTCTATCAAGTATTCTTCCATGTCATCAAAAAAGCCTTCCTTGATCATCTTCTGAACCTTGGGCGTTTTAAACACTTCTTCAATAGGAGTATCCCATTCACCCGAATTGCGTACCCTATAATCAGATATTCTGGCTAATAATTCTCTTTGAGCATCTTCAGGAAAACTTTTCCAGGTGCCATCTTCAAACCATTCTTCCAGAGATTCTATATCCGCTCTTTTTATATCTTCTACGGTCATTATCAGACTTCATCCCCTGTCAGAATCGCATAGGCTTTTTTATACTTTTCCACCCGTTTCAAATCCTTGTCTGTTACGTTCGGCAGACGGGTTAAATCCATATTATTTCTTAAATCAGCCTTCTTGACAGCAATCGCTAACGGATTACCAGATTTTTTAACTCCCCGTACATAGTCCAGATAGGGTACCTTATCATCATGAGTCAAAAGAGAAACGGCATCGGCTACCTTTTTTCCGAACAATGAAGAAAGAGTTTCCTTCGTCATCTCCGTATCCTCTAAGGTATCATGCAACATACCGACTACAGCATAGTCTTCTCCCAAAGGCAGTACAGCGTTAGAAACCGACGTTAAATGGCACATATAAGGTTTTCCCGCCTTATCAGTCATACCAGCATGATATTTTTCAGCCACTTCAGCTGCTAAAGAAAGTTTTTTACCCAATGCTACCAATCCTCTTTCCCTAATTCATGGAGAACATCAATCTCATCTTCCTAATCCCAAAAACCATCTCTATTCATACGTATCACCTCACATATTCATTATAACATATTTAATTCTGGCTCCAATGGATTATCCAGATATACGGTCTATACGAAAACTTATACTTTATCTTCCCCTTTTGCTACAGGAATATACACCTTTTTCAATGGGATGGCACGCTGGTATGTTTCATCCAGACCTTCATAGTATTTCAAGACTAAATTCACTAGTTCTATCCCATTAATACCTCTAATAATCGGATTAGCCTTCAAAAACTTTTTAGCACTTTTCGTATAATCGGATAGGGAAACAAAAAGTCCATAATCGCCTGGCATCATGGCCCCTTTTAAAGATTGAATTGTCGTTTCTTTTATATCTCCATCTTGACTTTTTACTTGAACGGCGATACGTGGTGGCAATTCATCTTTATAGGCAATAATATCGATGCCGCTGTCACCCCCATGCGGGGAAACTGTCGTTCTGTATCCCATAGCATTGAGTAAGCTAGCTACAAAATTTTCTAAATCATACCCTTTAAATTGGCGGCTGATTTCTTTGAGAATATAATCCCGGGTATTATTCATGATATCTTCAGCCGTTACACCAACCGTTTCATCTTCTGTATTTTCTACTATCTTGGGCGAAAACTTTTTATCCAGACTACCTAAATATTCGTTGGCATAGTTTTTTATTGTAAAAAGAGTCATAAGGGAACCTACTTCATATAGAGCCCCCTGACTAAACGTCCTGCGCGGATAATGCTTTAGCCATTTTACCTTACGGATATTCGGATAAAGGGGTGCCAATTCATCATACATATAATCGCTTTCAATAATTCCCAGATTAATCTTCCGATCTGCTTTTGATGGAAAAACGATATAATCCCCTTTTTTCATTTCTACAACAAACCGATACATAATACCTGCCCAATTAGGAATGGCCCCCTTCTTAATATCGGGGTAAACTTCTTGGACTTTTTCCTTAAAATTTTCTCGTGTCGATCCGATTTTACTCAAATCGCCCATCTTTGTCCAACCAATACCAATGATACTTTTATCTAAAAATAAGCTGTCATCTTGGGAATGAATTCCCCAGACTACCGATTCTGTTTGATTTTCCATTTTTATCTCCCTTATTATCAATAATTATTTTCTAAACTATCTGTCCACATTTCGCATTGCTGAAGAACGTTTTTCATAACATCCGCCACTCCCTGCAGTCATGAACTGACTGACCGAAAAGGCACGAGCGCGCCCCTACCAAATATTTATTGTACTCCGGTCAGCAGGGCCACGCTCTCAACGTGAATTGATGGTCTGAAATTGATGTCAACTACTTCTTCCAACCATTGACAGAACCTCCGATTACACCGACCACCGATGAATCCATGCCTCCCCTAAGCTGATCGCAGCTCGCCCATAACGAAGCATATAATTGTGTCTTCTTAACCGCCATTTCAGGATCTCCTTACTACTTTAAATTGCTATTGAAGGTCTTCTCACAACATTCAATCCAAGCGTTAATATAACTATTCTATTATACATCACAAAAGCTTTTTCCTTCAATACTTCGGCTTATAAAAGACGTACCGGACATACTCATGTCCAGTACGTCTTTCTTACATATTTATCATTTTGGTTCAAATTTTCCCTTTTTATGCGTTTATCGTCTTTTATCCCGCATAAAAATGTAATGAACCAATATAGACTACTCCTCTGATGAAAATACAATAAAGATTTCTAAGAAATTTACACAAAATTCTTGACATGCTTAGGATATATCGAATAAATATTAGAATTATTCAGGAAATACGATAGCAAAAAAACTGCCGCCCAAAGCCAAAGCTCTTTGCGGCAGCACTTTTTTCTTTATTTCTCTATTCCAGCAGACATCGCAATACATTCAGTCCCCGCTTGATGATGCGGCGGACTTTGCTTTTTTCGATGCCGTATTTTTTCGAAATGTAATCGTAGGTCTGGTTGTGTATGTAATGCGCGACGATGAGCGTCCGCTGTGTTTCATTCAGTTTGTTCAGGGCTTTCCACACCTGTTCTTTCCGGTCTTTTTTTAGCAGACAGTGTTCCGGCGTCTCTTCCTCCGGGGCAGCACAGTTATAGGGAAAATCGGTGACGATATCCGATTCGACGATATTTTTCTGGACGCATTTCAGATAACATTGCTTTCGGTAACTTTCATATTCAAAAGCATTATGTACAGCCGCCAGCAGTCGCCGTTGTACGTTGTTCGTCTTATAGTCTTTCGGATTGTCTTGTTTGTTCAGGTCAAAAGTGAAAATACAATCGACGATAGCATGGTCAGCTGTTGAGATAGCTTCTTCAAGCGATTCATAATACATATAATATTTTTTTACATATTTACGGATTAAGGGTTCAAATTCATGCAATAAGAACAAAACAGCTTCGTGTTTTCCGTGTTGTGCTTCGCGCACACAATGTCTCAATGATATTGTCACGTAATCCTCTCCTTACATTAAAATCAAATTAAGACCTCTTTTCCTCATTTATCTTAGCAAATTCTAATCTTTGAAAAAACAAGAAAATACCCTGGGCAGACAGGCTGCCCAAGGCATCTCTATTCGGTTACGCTTATTCAAGCGTTTCGACTTTACGAGTTACGATCTGGCTCGACTTGAGTGCTGTCAAATTGCCGCCTTCCGTCGTAGCAAAGATTTTGCTGTCGACGATGGCTTTGGCGGCAGTATCGACGGTAGCTTTCGTCAAGTCCGCTTTCGGATTGGAAATGGAGTAGCTGACGTTTTTGCTGATTCCATCAACAAAGGTGAGCTGCAGTGTCTTCGTTTCCGACTTGATGGCCATGGTAATTCCTCCTTTCTTTGGTATGGTGAGAAGAGCAACCTCTCCGGCCCTTCGGGCCACCTCCCCTACCAAGGGAGGCAATGGCTCCCATTATAGGGGAGCTGTCAGCGAAGCTGACTGAGAGGTTCTTCCCTTACGCCGTGATTTCGTTTTCGACGATTTCGTGGATGCCCGTGACGGGATCTTCGTACAGCGTACCGATGGCGTTGACGGCCGTGATGACGTTGGCCGGTTCGACGCCGGTGACGAGGTTACGCATCTGTACGGATTTTTCGCACAGATTGTCATTTTCGTCGTTGTAGCTGATGACCAGCTTTAACTTGCCGGAAATCGCTTTGCGTTCTGCTGCCATGTTCATTCCTCCTTTCTTTTTTGTATATGAAGAGCTTTCATAGCTCGTGATTATTTTTTTATCGCCTGTATGCGATACCGTAGGGGACGCCCAAAGGGCGTACCGCCGTGACCGCTGTGAATAGCCGGAATTTATGACGAATGGCTCGTAAAAGCCTGCCATTATACCTGGATAGGCTGTGGTCGAATCTCTCTAGCGGGCTTCCCACGCGGAAGCCCCTACGCATACAGCCGTTGGCCGTGTTTCTTTTACGGTCCGCAGGACCGCGGCGACCTGCGGCCGGCCACCTGCGAACTGCGTTCATTTATTCATCGCCTGCAAGCGATACCGTAGGGGACGTCCTGAACAAGGCGTCCCTCGTGAATCCTGTGCATATCCGGAATTTATGACGAATGGCTCGTAAAAGCCTACCATTATGTCAGAATGGGCCGTGATGGAATCTCGCAGCGGGCCGCCAGCCACAACTGTCCGTTTTGGCAACCGTCCTGCGCCTTCCGCTGGTCGGCACCTGACGGGCCAAAAAGGCTTCCCAGGTCGCCCCTACGCAGCCCCAGTCGGGGCTATTTTTACAAGCTGAGGGCTTCCCGAAGCGTCGTTGTCAATTTGAGTCTGTCGCGGCGGAACGCCGCATCTGAGTCCAAGGAAAGAGCCGTAGCTCGTTGTTCGTGGTTCGTAAAAACCCACCATTATACCAGGATGGGCTGTGGTTAAATCGCTCTAACGGGCTGCCCTTTGGGACAGCCCCTACGCATACAGCCGTTGGCCGTGTATTTTTTACGGTCCGCAGGACCGCGGCGGCCTGCGTTCTCTTTTACGCCGCCTGGGCCCCCTGCATCTGATACGGATACTGCATGATGCCTGTCGCGATGGCCCGGGCCGCTTCGTCGCGATGGGCGTCGTAGCGGCGCCAGTCGAAGTCGTTATCGATGAAGCAGACTTCGACGAGGACGGCAGGCATGACCGTATTTCGCAGGACAAAGAGTCCTGGCCGTTCTTTGAGTCCCCGGTTGGGCAGGTTGAGGACAGCTTTTAAATTGGTCTGGATACAATGCCCCAGCATGAGGCTGCCGGTGGACCCGGAAATCAAGGTTTCCGTACCGCTGGCCCTGCCATTATAGGCATTGAAGTGAATGGATACAAAGAGATCACATTCCGCCTGGTTGGCCTGGTCACAGATATGATAGAGGTCATCGTCCTGACCAAAGACGACGGCTATTCCATTTCGTTCTAAATATTGCTGGACGCCCAGGGCTAATTCATAGGCTGCATCACATTCACGCAGATTCAGGCGGCGATTGACGGCGCCCGAATCAAGCTGCCGGTCGTGACCGGCATTTAAATAGACTTTCATAACTCTCCTTTCTTAAAATTCAGTTCTCGTGCCGATTTCTACACTGGCGGTCTTGCCGCCGATAGCAATGCCACTGATTCCTTTTTTAGCCATGGGGCAGGGACATTGCGCCGTATGTCCACATTCAGGATATGGCCTAATCGGCAGCAATACGGCACTGGCTCTCTGCAAGATGAAAATGAGCTTCCTTTTATCAAGATTCCTCAAAAATCGTAGTATCCGTTTCATGCTCGTCTCCTTTCTGTTATTGGATTTTAGACATATACAGCGTGATGACGCCGTTTTTATCGAGTTTCATATAAGTCATATATCCGTCTTTCCGTTCTAAGTCTTTCTGCCGGTCCGTCATGCAATTAGAGATTTCCAAGCGGTTCCGTTCAATGACAGGCAGACTGATTTCCGGGAAAAAACTGCGGGCAAAGCGGATAAGTTCTTTAGATAAGTTCATCCCTTCGATGGGACGCCCTTCCAGTAAAGCCTGCCGCGTGTCTTTCAACTGGTTGATATGGCGCTGGGGCACGGTCCGGGCTGGTCCGGCATGAAAAGCTTCGGGGCGGCGGTTTTCGCGAAGAATGGCATACCATTCATCCATGACTTCGGCAATAGACGGCTCATATTTACATCGTTTTAGCAAGCGATGCAAAAGAGATTCCGCTTCCTTCGCCGTCATCGTTTCGGGAAGCATTTCTTCGAGCATTTTCAGCTTGTAATCGTTGCAGTTTTTCTCTCCGGGCCTCGCGTAACACCGCATCAATGTGCTCGTAACATTCTTTCTGTCTACGTTCATAAGCGTCCTCCTTCTTCATGGGATGGCCGTTACTGTTCTTCAAGATAGCCTGAATATACTTGATGTTGTTGACACCATTGTCATGGGCCAATTCGATGGCGATACAGGTCGCTTCGCTGCCCCACATTTTCTCTAAATCAATGAGCTGTTGGGCAAATTCCCCCTGCATGGGTCCAAAGAGTTCCTGATATTTCTGGACCGAAGTGTAGTCACGCATCGTTTTCGGCGTCGTCACGGGTTCACCGTCATAGACCGGCGCTTCTTCTGCCGTCATAACCATCTCATCAGAGACTGCCGTTTCCGTCATGACAGGCGCCGCATCCACTGGGCTATCTCCCTGCTGAGCTTGGCGCTGCCTCTCACGGTAGCGGCGGACGCGCTCTTTCGTCTGTTCCCGTTTCTTTTCGTCGCGTTGGAAGTCCTGCAGTTCATCCCAGATGGCAATGCGTATCATGCCGTTTTCGTTGCGTTTGATGAGCTCCAGCTTTTCCAGCAATGCCAGTCCCTTTTCAATGAAGGGCCGGCGACGGTGCAGGCACTTAGCAATGAGCTGCGTTGTCATGGCTTCCTGTCCCGATACGTAGACAAGGCCGTTGTCATTAACCGTTCCGGCCATGTCTTTCAGGAAAAACCAGAGAACGATGTACGAATCGCCGTTAGCCTGATTCATCAGACATAGCATACGGGGGTCCGAAAAAAGTCCCGTCCTGGTTTTCAGCCATTGCAGCTTTCTCATTGTCAGCACCTCATTTCCGTTCGTGTTCGGACTTTTGCCCTTTACACCCCTATAAGAGAAAAAGCTGCGGACATGTGTCACCTTTTTTTAAGCGTATACTTTAAATTTTTATGTACGTTTTTCTCTTCTTTTTCTCTTTCTTTTTTCTTCTTTTCTTTACAGGTAACGCGTTACAGAAACACGAGAAGCAGCAAAAAAAGGGCTTGTTGCATGACGACAAGTCCTTTTTTGAGTGTTAAGTTTTCAGTTTGTAGTTTTTAGTGATTGCTTAAAATTTAAAAGTTTTATCTGTAAACTATAAAGAAACAGGGACAGCCGCATGATGGCATAAACCTTTGTGCGACTGTCCCTGTTTTTCTGAGCTGCCTACACGGCAGTTAATGTCAATACAACGCGAAAAAATATCCTGCATAATTTCTAAGCTGCCTACACGGCAGTTAATAGTAGTCTTGTGCGCGAATAGCCTTATTCTATTTAGGCTCGCGACAGGTTACTCTTATTTAACCAAAATTTTAAGCGTTTGTCAAAATACTTGCTTTACAAGGCTTGCTAGCGAACAGCACAAAATCAAGTCCCAATAATGACTCCTCAAGCTCAGCCTTTCAATTTCAGTCCGTCATGGAAGGCTTGGCCTACGACGGGACCGATCAGGCGATAGGTCATGGTAGCGATATCGAAGATGGCGACAGCGCTTTTTTAATAAAGTGATGCAAAGAGGTCTTCAAAGGTCCTTTCATCGACAGGACGCGGATTGCCTGGCAGGCAGCGGTCTTCCATCGCGTGGGCGGCCATGGCAGGGATAGTCTGTACATAGGACTTGCGATCCGGTCCTTTCGGCAATTCGCCTATGCGCTGAGGCATGGCCATATCGGACATAAGGGCCTTGAGGACGCCCTGTAGGAGGCAGACCGCCTGGGGCACCGGCAAAGACCGTGGCGCCAGACCTAATTTATACGTCAAATCGGCGTATTTAGCAGCCGCCTTTTCATCGTGGCTGTTATAGGAAATACCGGCGGGCAGGGCCAACGCACAGGCTAAGCCATGCGGGACATGGTACATACCTCCCAGCTGATGGGCCATGCTGTGGACCATCCCTAAGCCACCGAGATTAAAGGCGACTCCGGCCATATTGGAAGCATTGGACATGGCTTCCCGGGCTTTCAGGTTAGCTCCGTAATGATAGCACCGGGGCAAGTATTCCAAGGCCAATTCCACTGCTTTGCAGGCCATGGCATCGGTGAAGTCTGTCGCGCCTTTGGCAACATAAGCTTCGAGCGCATGGGTCAAGACGTCGAAGCCCGTATTGGCCGTAATGGCCGGCGGAACCGAAACCGTCAGCTGCGGATCCAAGATTGCCACATCGGCATACATGACATCGTCGATGAGAGCGATTTTCCGTTTCTCTTCGGCATCGGTGATGACGGCAAAAGATGTCATTTCCGAACCGGTCCCGCTCGTCGTGGGAATGACGATGAAGACCGGCGGCCGCGAAAAGGCATGGGCGCCACTGGCAAAATAGACGAGGCCCTTGGCCGTATCGATGGCAGCGCCGCCGCCAAAGGCGACGAGGACCGTCGGCTGGAAATCGACAGCCGCAGCCATCGCCCGGGCGACACCGCTGAGATTCGGGTCAGGCACAACATCATCAAAAACCTGCACCTGATTCGTCGGGGCAATCTGCCGGGTCAGCAAGTCGATGGCCCCGGACTGGGTCAAAAAGCTATCGCACAAGATAAAGATCCGTTCCGTCCGATAGACGCGGAAAGCGGCCAATGCCTGCTCCCCGGAGATGACTTTCGTCGCAATCTGACAAATATCCATGAGCCATCCCTCCCTTAGCGGATATTGAACATATCCTTGAGGACACATTCACGGAGACGGCAGAAGGACTTGGGACTGGTCAGGCCTTCGCCGGTCGGACCGGCAATGGTAAAGGTCGGGTAGCCCTGGCCGCCAATGCCCAGGCCGGCATAAGACGGGCCATTCTTGACAAAAATCGTCGTTTCCATGAGCTTGGCCATCTTGCTCAATTTCGCAACATTCGTCGAATGCATCATGGCACTGTGGCGGTTGCCGTGTTCGGCTTCATACGCCCATTCGATAGCCTGGTCGACGTTATCGCAGCGGACGAGGGGCAGGATGGGCATGAGCATTTCTGTCTGGACGAAGGGATGGTCCTTGGCCACTTCCATGATGATGAGTTTCTTCGTATCTTCCACTTCGATGCCCAGCTGATGGAGGATGTATTTAGCCGACTTGCCGACAAATTCAACTTTCGGCCCGGTCCCCTTTTCATTGGTCACGAGCTTCCACAAGCGTTCGATTGTATCGGTGTCGGTGATTTCATAGGCACCGGCTCCTTTCATGTTGATGCGCAGGTAATCGAAGATAGAATCGACGGCAAAGACTTCTTTTTCCGCAATGCACGGCACGTTATTGTCGAAAGAGCTGCCATCGACGATATCCTTTGCGGCCTTTTCGATGTTCGCCGTTTCGTCGACGACGACAGGCGGATTGCCAGGGCCGGCACCGATGGCTTTCTTGCCCGAAGAAAGGACTTTCTTGACGATGCCCGGGCCGCCCGTTGCGACGACCAGGCGTACTTTGGGATTACTGATCATTTCGTCGGTAGCTTCGATGGACGGTTCCCGGACCATGGTAATCAAATTGAGCGGGGCCCCGGCTTCATACAAGGCCTTGTTCAGGAGCTGTACCAGGAAAATCGACGTCTTCTTGGCCCGCGGATGAGGGCTGAAGACGACGGTGTTACCGCCGGCAATCATGCAGATGGAGTTATTGATAATCGTTTCTGTCGGATTCGTCGTCGGCGTAATGGCCCCGATGACACCGAAAGGGCAGTATTCAAACAAGACCAGGCCGTGTTCCCCCGTACGGGCGTCGGTCTTCAGATCTTCAATGCCCGGCGTATAGCGGGCAGCGGCTGTATTCTTGATGACTTTATCTTCGTAGCGGCCGATTTCCGTTTCTTCGACGGCCATGCGCGACATCATCTGCATGTTGTTCTTATCCAGGCAGGTCTGCCGGATGACGTCGATCCACTGCTGCCGCTGCGACGGCGACTGGAAGAGCAGCGTATGCTGAGCCGCAGCCGACGCATCGATGGCATCGGCCATGGTCGTAAAGACACCGTACTCATCGCATGCTGCCGGAACAGCCGGTGCTGCTGCCTTGGTTCCTTCTTTCTGTAATTGCCGTACGGCCTGGGCGACTAACTGCTGCAGGACGACGGGGTCAATGGTTGTACTCATTATGCTGTACCTCCGTTTATTGGTTCACTGCAATGCCCAGTGGCGTGACAAACAGGCAGTCATTCGGTTTGTGCGTCGGGATATGCAGGATTTTTTCAAAGACATTTTCAAATTCACTGAAACAACAAGCGCCGCCGACGACGTAAAGGTCCTTCACCTGACGGCCGTCTACAAAGCGCTTGACGATGGACGCCATCTTTTCGACGACGGGATAGACGATGGGAAAGACGGCCTGTTCCTGAGAAGCGTCGAGTTTCATCTTTTCCGCTTCATCCCGGCCGATATCGTAGTAGCCTGACAGGACCAAGGTCATATGAGTCCCGCCGGTCGCTTCATCAGCCGTATAGACGACTTTGCCATCGCGCAGGATGCTGATGCCCGTCGTACCGCCGCCGACGTCGACGACGGCGCCGTCGCGGATGCCCAGGACAGCCGCAGCGGCCGTCGGTTCATCCATAACTTTGATGACTTCCAGGTCCGCCCCTTCAACACAATTGGCGATACAGCGGACGTTGCCATCGAGGATGCCCGGTGGGATAGCCGTCGCCGCCTTGGTCAGGGCGACGCCCAATTTTTCTTCTAAGGCCGCTTTCATGGTCCGCACGGCCCGGACCGCCCCGACGTAGTCGACGACGATACCATCGCGGACGACGGTCGAATGGGTCGTCATACCGGCGACAGGCCGATTGTCCTGATCCGTCACGGCCATGACGATATTCGCCGTTCCCAGGTCGACGCCGACTTTGAGCGGTCCTTCAAAGGGCCGCACGTCCCCCGATGAAACGAGCGCCGCAAATTCGGCCAGTTTTTGATTTTCTACAAGCATGGCGGCCCCTCCTTATCAGACAGGACAAATCATGACATAATCGCGATTGCTCAAAGAACAAGCATTGGCTTCATCGACGTCGATGTGCATTTCCAGGCCGGCCGTATCCGACACGCGGACGACGACATCGCCCAGGATGCCCTGGCGTTCGCCAAAGGTCTCGACATGGACGATCTGGCCATCTTGCAAATGGCGGGCAGCCGCCTGGGCCGGCGTCATGTGGATATGCCGCTTGGCAATGATGACGCCGCAAGGCAATTCGACCGTTCCCCTGGGACCGACGAGGGTGATACCCGGCGTCCCCTGGAGATGACCGGACAAGGTAATGGGAGCCTTGACGCCCAGGCGGAAACTGTCGGTCTTGCTGATTTCGACCTGGCTCTGCGAGCGGACCGGGCCGAGGATGCGGACATGTTCAAAAGTCCCTTTCGGTCCTTTCAGCGTCACCGTTTCATTAGCGGCGAACTGCCCGGGCTGACCGAGCTCGCCCTTATGGGTCAGGGCATAGTCCTTGCCATAGAGGATATCCAGATCGGCCCGGCTGACGTGGACGTGCCGATTGGATACGCCGATGGGAATCTTAAAATTTTCATAATGACGGACGCTTTCTACTATCCGTTCTGTCAACATCGCTGCCATTTCCTGACTCATGGCTCATCCCCTCCTCAGATTTCTTTATTCCGCAGACGGGGCAGCAGCCGGAGCCAGCTGAGGCAGAATCTTTTCCACATCCGTATGAGGACGGGGAATGACGTGGACCGAAACGACTTCACCGACAATTTTCGCCGAAGCTGCGCCGGCATCGACAGCGGCTTTGACGGCGCCGACGTCACCGCGGACCATGACCGTGACCAGACCGGACCCGATTTTTTCATAACTAATGAGGGATACATTGGCTGCTTTGACCATGGCATCGGCGGCTTCGATGGAACCGACGAGGCCTCTGGTTTCTACCATTCCTAATGCTTCGTTTGCCATAATGGACACTCCTTAATTCAAATTATCAATGATGCCTACGATAGCCAGGTCGATAGGTTTGAGCCTCATCGTTTCCGTCGTACGCGTAGCCGAACCGCTGGCGACGAGGACGAGTTCCCCAATACCGGCACCGACATAATCGACGGCGACTTCTTCATTTCCATAGGGTACGCCATCACTCGATTCAAAGCGGACGATCATCAGCTTGCTGCCGACCAGGCCGTCTTCTTTCTTCGTCGAGACGATGGAACCCGTTACTTTTGCTATTTTCATAAGCCATACCTTCTATGTTTCTTCGCTGCTGTGTCCGGAAGGCGTTTCGGATCCGGTCGTATCCGGAGCCGGTCCTTCCGCTGCAGGCGTTACGCTTTGCTTCGCTTTCCCAGCCGTCCGCAGCCGCCGTGTCCGCCGGGCCTTCTTAGGAGGCGGGACGGGCTGAGAAGCTGCCGGTTCCGGCTTTTCCGTCTCCTCGGTTTCTTTGCCTTCCGGGCAGACCGCATCGTGAGCAGGCCCCTGCTTTTGGCTCTCATGATGAACGAAACACGTTCCCGTCATTTCATGGGGACGGGCGATGACATGGGCCGATACCAGTGCCCCATAGGATGAGGCCGTCACCTTCCCCGCTTCGACAGCTGCCCGGACGGCCCCGACATCACCGCGGACTTTGACGGTTATCATGCCGTTGCCGCGGGCCGCTTCGAGTTCATCGAGGACGACATTCGCCGCTTTGACCATGGCGTCTGCCACTTCAATGGCACAGCTCAGGCCCCGGACTTCGACGAGCCCTAATGATTTTTCCACAGGTCTTCCCCTGCCTTTCCTCATGTTCTACGAATCTCAATACCCCGGCTCAAAGCCGCTTCGCGGGCAAAAGATGTTACTACGGTATGTTCTCCGACGAGCAGGACCGTCCCTTTATCATAAGGGTACAGATCCGCTGCCGTCAGGACCTTATCCTGACAAGCCACGACAGGCGTCGTTCCCTTCACTGGCGCCGCTTGCGGAACCGGCTGTTCCCCAGTCTTCCGGTCTGGAAGCTGAGGGCCGATGGTAATGCCATATTCCAGGAGCTTGCGATAATATCCTAAAATCTGACCGACATAGGCTGCCGGTTCACGGCCCGTGAACCGGGCCAGTCCGGATAACTGCAGATGAACGGCAGAACCCGCTGCAAAGCAGCGCGCCAGCCATCGGGCAGCGAATGTATCAGCCAGTCCCAGGGCCGCCTTGACGACGAAATCCCGTGAAGCCACCGGATAGACGGTCAGACTGTCTGTTAACGGCAAGGAACGGGCCTGTGAGGTGAGGACGACAGACGCAAAGGGGCAGGCCTGTTCAATATCGCAGCGTACCTGTTCCGCCTGTATCTCGTCAACGAGGACCGTGACGTCATCAGCTGGCGACAAGGATCGCAAAAAGTTGACACAGCGGCAATCGAAGGCGTCGGCAAAGACGACGTAGAGACGCCGTTTCGCCTGTGATTGTTCTGCCAGGACCTGGCGGACAGCCCGCAGGATCAGGTCTTCCAGCTTCTTTTCCGTATCATATGCCATACGATCGCCTGCTTACTCATTAATCCAGATGAGGAAGGATTTTTTCCACATCCGTATGAGGACGGGGGATGACGTGGACCGAAACGACTTCACCGACGACTTTCGCCGAAGCCGCACCGGCGTCGACGGCCGCCTTGACGGCACCGACGTCGCCGCGGACCATGACCGTGACCAGGCCGGAGCCGATTTTTTCATATCCGATAAGTGTTACGTTGGCCGCTTTGACCATCGCATCAGCCGCTTCGATAGAGCCGACCAGACCTTTTGTTTCAACCATGCCTAATGCTTCGTTTGTCATTGTAATACCCTCCATTTCTTATGACGGTTAAATGTACGGTGTCGTCGTCGACTTCGGTTCATCGCCGAGAGCCCCTAACAGTTTCTTGCCAACTTCGATAGCCGCTTTGACGGCCTGACGGACTGCACCGGAATCGCCACTGAAGCACAAGATGACTTCGTTGGAGAAACTCGTGCCGCCGTTGCCCGGCGATGAATAGCCAACGACTTCGACATTGGCTGCTTTCACAGCCGTATCGGCCAGGACGACGCCGATTGCAGCCGGGCCGGCACAAGTCATGCCGAAGGCTTTGCCGAATTTCGCACCCAGTGCCTTTTCCAGGCAATAGCTGGCGCGGGCAGAATACTGAAATTCCAGATGGCCGGCATCATTGCCGTAGACATCGCCGAAATATTTCGGCAGGACCTGCAGCGCCGTTTCGACAGCCCGGCGGGCGTCAGATACATCTTCGGCGCCGATGAGGATGAGCGAGCCGTGGCCGGCACCGCCTTTGGTATCACGCGGCAATTCGACGGAAATGATTTCCGTATTCGTTGCTTTGACGGCATCGTCGACAGCCATGATCTGCGGACCGGCACCGGTACGGCCGCCAATGATACCGATAGAGCGGAATTTCCCTAACTTCATGGCATCTTTGAGCATCGGGTCGACGCTGGCAATGACCAAGCCTATAGTATCGCCAATGGACGTGCCGACAAATTCCGTCCGCCCCAAGGCCTTGCTGATGCCCGTAGCATCCCCTTTCATCGACGGAGCCGCCGCTGGAGCGGACGCAGCGGGAGCCACGGTGGCAGCTGGCGTGGCAGCCGCACCCAGTTCTGCTTTGACCTGGTTCATGACTTTTTCTAATAATTCCTGATCCATGATAAACCTCCTTATGACTCATCGCCTATGCGGCAGGACACGCCGGCCTGTTCGACAATAGGACGATATTTTTCTAGTTCTTTATTGCTGAGTGACTTGGCAGAAAGACGATTCATTTTATATTCGATTCCCATCATGCGATACTTATTTTCTCCCAACGAATGATACGGGAGCAAATGGACATAGCGGACCTTCCCTAAGGATGCGGCAAATTCAGCAATGGCCCGGATTTCTTCTTCAGACTCATTGAACTTGGGAATGACGGGCACGCGGATCGTCAGCGGCGCAAAAGCACTGACCCGGCAGGCATTGTTCAAGATGAGTTCATTGGACACGCCCGTGAACAAGCGGTGTTTTTCCGGATCCATGTGCTTGATATCCATGAGGATCGTATCGATATAGGGTACGAGGCGGAGATAGGTTTCCGTTTCAGCGCAGCCTTCGGTCTCGATGGCTGTGTTCCATCCCTGGGCCTTGCAGGCTTTGAGCAGTTCCCCGGCAAAATCCGGCTGCATGAGCGGATCGCCGCCGGACAAAGTGACGCCGCCGCCAGAATGGCGGAAGGTCGACCGGTCCTTCTTGAGGATTTCAATGAGCTCGCCGACGCGGATGGACCTTCCCTTCATAACCAGGGCCCCTGTCGGGCAGACAGATGCACAATCGCCGTTACCCGTACAGGCCTGGTAGTCGAAGTGCCGCCGTCCATCATCCATAAAAGTGACAGCGTGGCGCTGGCAGGCGCTTTCACAACGCCGGCAGCGCACACAATCAGCCGCATTGTACATGACGACAGGCCGCCGCCGCTGTGATTCCGGGTTACTGCACCACCAGCACGACAAGGGGCAGCCCTTGAGGAAGACGATGGTCCGGATACCCGGTCCGTCATTCAGGGAAAAGCGCTGGATATCGAAGATGTCTCCTTCTGCCTGATAATCAATGGTAATTTTCGACATCATCCGTCCCCTTTCTCTGGCAGGCTACATCAAAATTCAAATTCCGTACGGTCGATAATGTTATCCTGTACTTCTTTCGCCAGGGAAATGAACTGGGCCGAATAACCGGCGACGCGGACGACCAAGTCTTTATGCTGTTCCGGATGTTTCTGAGCTTCGACGAGGGTCGCTTTATCGATGACGTTGAACTGGACGTGCATGCCCTTATTTTCAAAATAAGCACGGCACAGGGCAGCGAAACGCTTCAGGCCTTCGTCGCCCGCTAAAGCCGCGGGATTGAATTTCTGGTTGTACAAGGTACCGTTGGAGAACGTTTCATGTTCCAGCTTAGCGACGGACATAGCGGCCGCCGTCGGCCCGTTGGTGTCGCAGCCGGGGCGGGGCGATACGCCGTCTGCCAGCGGCGTCCAGGCCAGACGGCCATCGGGAAGAGGTGCGACGTCCTTGCCAAAGAGGACATTCGCCGATACGGGATAGCAGCCCGCCTGGAACTGGCCGCCGCGGGGGTTCTTGTATTTCTGGACTTCCCGGGCATAAATCTGGCCGGCTTCACGAGTGATGATATCGACGACGTCATCGTCATTGCCGAACCACGTCGTATTTTCCATGATCCGCTTGATTTGCTGGTAGCGGCCTACATCGCTGCGGCTGGCGGCTGCCGCAGCCGGAGCCGAACCTTGCTGCAAATCTTTCTGCAATTCATTGATGTCGATGCTGCCTTTAGCCGATAAGATGCGTTTGACCGCTTCATAAATCTGGCGTTCATCCATGCCTTCAAGCGGCGTCGAACCAGCCGCTGCGCAGCAGCCTGTACCGAACCAGGTCGCGAGTTTCCCCGTTTCATCGGGATAGCCAAAGTTGTGATCCATGGCTTCCTGTAATTCTCCCATGGTGACTTCACCTTTTTCAAAGACGTGCTTCTGGATTGCCATGAAGGAGTCGCCGTTATCGGCTACGCCGAAGGCCTGAGGACCGGTGAAATTATAAATGGCACCGCCTTCCTGCATGGACTTGCCGCGGCCTAAGCAATCGTCGACGAGGGCCGATTCAAAGGGCAGCGGAGCCCGTTCAGCATGAGCATAATCGACGGCATTATCCGCTTCGACCAGGAGTTTGACGAAGTATTCCATCTGCGTCTTATAGGCCTGCATCAAGTCGCCGAGATTCTGGAAATCTTTCATTTCCCCTGTCTTGGGCCCGAGCTGGACCTGACCGTTGCGGCCGTTGTGCAGGGTAATATCCAGGACTTTCGCGATGTTGAAGAACGCCGCGTCGTGCCAGCCTTCGGTCTTATGCGGGACCTGCGGTTCGACGCAGCCGATGATGCAATAACTGCGGGCATCTTTCAAGGGGATGCCTCGGTTCATCATGGCCGGGATGATGACTTCATCGTTGTACATAGCCGGATAGCCCAGGCCTAAACGGACGAGTTCGCAAGCCCGGTAGAGAAATTCATCCGGTGTCCGGTTGGAATAACGGATAGAGAACGACGGAGCTGCCATGGCAACGTGCGCCGCTGCGTCGATCATCATGTACGATAAGGGATTCGTCGCATCGACGCCATCTTCATCCTGGCCGCCGCACTGGATATTCTGGAAAATCGCATAGCCTGCAAAGGCCTGGTCAGAAACGGCATCACGGGTCTTGTTGAGGTCATTGAACTTGATCCAGATGTTATCCAGCAATTCCTGAGCGAAATCGCGGCTGATGTTCTTATCCCCTTCCAGGTATGGATACATATACTGGTCGAAACGGCCCGGCGAAATGGAATGGCCGCTCGATTCAATCTGCAAGATGAGCTGGACGAACCAGAAGGACTGGAGTGCTTCCCACCAGGTCGTAGCCGGCTGTTCCGGTACGCGGCGGCAGTTGGCAGCCATCTTGAGCAGTTCGGCCTGCCGCGTCTGGTCACCTTCGCGGCTGGCCAGCTGTTCGCACAAGTCCGCATACCGATGGGCGTAGGTAATAGCCGCTTTATACGCAATGATGACGGCATCGTAGAAATCACGTTTCTTCATATCTTCCGGCGAAGCACCGCTCAATTTCGCTTTCTGCGCTTCCGCTTCACGGATGATTCCGCCAAAGCCTTCACGCAGGACTTTTCCATAATCGACGCAGACATGACCGACACCGTTGAAATAGTAGTTGCCAACAGTGAAGACGCCATTGGCCTGGGCATCGAGGCAGGACTTGGACATGTAACTCGTAGCCAAATCGCTCGTCGTCTTGCCCGGCCAGTATAAGAACGCGTCGTGCAGGCGTTTTGCTGTATCCTTAGGAATTTCAAAGGGATCGGCCATGCGCGTCGCCATGGTATCAAATTCCTTTTCGACCCAGTCGAAAGAATATTCCGGATAAATCTGGCAGCCATGGATGCTGACCGTCAGGGAACCGGCAATGAGTTCATGGTCGCGGATGGCAATCGGGATTTCCGTCAAGATTTTTTCGACGGCCTTAGCCCGGCGCAAGATGACCGGCAAGCCTTCCGTTTCTTTATACGAAGCCGTGACCAATTCTGCACGGTCCGCTTCAACCGTCGGCGTCGCATCGTAAATCGCATCGCGCAATGCCTGAATCCGGGCAGTCGGTTTCGTAAAGCCTTTTCCTAATACGTCCATAAGACAAACCTCCTCAAAAAATGATTTCTTTTTGTAATTTCCTGTACATTCCATCAAATCGCCAGGTGACAGCATGTATAAGTTGCAATTCGATGTTTCGCCTAAATTATATCATCGGCTGATGCAACATATTTATCATGAGGCTTCCAAAATAATACTATTTCGATAAGTCATGGATAAAAAAGTGCAAAAAAAAGCACTGTCGCATGAAGACAGTGCTTTTTTGAGTTTGAAGTCGACGGAATAAACCTTCGTGCCACAGTTCCATTGAAGGGGTTAGCGGATGGCTTGGCGCAGGTCCTGGGCTTTATCCGTCCGTTCCCAGGCAAAGCCCTGGTCTTCCCGGCCGAAATGGCCGTAGACAGCGGTCTTGCGGAACTGCGGGCGCCGCAGGTCCAAGTCACGGATGATGTCACCGACGGCAAAGGAAAAGGTCTTGGCGACGGCCTGGTCGATGAGCTTCCGGTCGATGTGTTCCGAGCAGAAAGTCTGAATCTGGACGGCTTCCGGATAGATGCCGCTGATGGCATAGGCAATGGACACTTCGCAGCGGTCGCAGAAGCCGGCAGCCACGACGTTCTTGGCCACATAGCGGGCCATATAGGCGGCGCTGCGGTCGACTTTGGTCGCATCTTTTCCCGAAAAGGCCCCGCCGCCGTGTTTGGCCAGGGTCCCATAGGTATCGACCATGATTTTCCGGCCTGTCAGGCCCGTATCACCCACAGGGCCGCCGATGACGAAACGACCTGTCTCATTGATGCGGATAGCCGTATCCGGGCGTATCCAGGAACTGCAGACCGGTTCGATGACCGTCTTTTGCAAAAGCTGACGCAAGTCGTCCTGCCCGATGGCCTCGCTGTGCTGAGCCGACAGGATCAGGCTATGAATACCGACAGGATGCCCTTCGTCATCGAAGCGCATCGTGACCTGCGATTTCCCGTCAGGCCGCAGGAACCGCCCCAATGCTGTGTCATGGCGTACCCGGTCCAGACGGCGGACCAGCCCCTGAGCCAGGTTGACCGTCAAGGGCATGTAATTGACCGTCTCATTCGTCGCATAGCCATACATGATGCCCTGGTCGCCACTGCCGACGATACGGTCCCCTTCAGCCTGGGTCACGCCCTGTTTGATGTCATTCGACTGCTGATGGATATTGGTGAAGACCAGGCAGGTATCGGCTGTGAATCCCAGCGCCGGATCGGTATAGCCGATGTCGGCAATGACTTTTCGGGCCAGGGCCGTCACATCGACGGTCGCCGACGACGAAACCTCACCGGCCAAGGTCAGGACATTGCCGGAAACAAAGGCTTCGACAGCCACATGAGAAGCCGGGTCCTGGGTCAGGTAAGCATCGACGATGGCGTCGGAAATCTGGTCACAAATCTTATCGGGATGGCCTTCGGTCACGGCTTCCGATGTCAAATACGTGTAATGGCAGTTTCCCATGTCATTTCCTCCTAAAGGAGACCCGTCGACACGTACCGGCCTATAAATTATATTTCTTGCGATAAGCGTGCGGCGTTTCTCCCGTATATTGTTTAAAAATCTTGCAGAAATAACTGGTGCGGTGATACCCCAGACGGCGGCCGATAGCATCGACCGATTCATGGGACGAAGCCAGGATTTTTTCCGCTTCCCGGACACGGCACTGGTTAATATACTGCATCAGGTTCATGTTCATTTCCTGTTTGAAAAGCTTCGATAAATACGATTCACTGAGAAAGACTTCTTCGGCAATGGTCCGCAAGGATAAATTGCAGCTCAAATGCTCTTTGATAAAAGTAATTGTCTTGCGGATCTCTGGCCGCGTGATGCGGGACAACTCCCCATCATCCGGATGGGCTTCCCCGCCAATGACCGGCGTTTCATAGCTCAGGGAACCGCCGTCCTGGGCATAGGGAAAATAGCAGGCCGTCAGCGTATTGAGGACGCGGGACGCGCTCATGATTTCCTCATAGCGGTACTGCGGGGCAGACCGGAAATATTTGAAAGCCTGGCTGTCCGTCTGCCACGGCGTCTGTTCCTGCAAATTTGGGATGCGCATATCATCCGATACCATCTGCCCCGACACGATGAACCCATGGAGCTGGTTTTCGTAGACGACAGGAATGGAGAAATCCACCAATCCCGCATGACAGCGGTATGGGCAGCAAGCACGGTTCTTGAACGTTTCCAAACCGCCGCATAAATCACATTGGTAACATTTGCTGCGAAATTCCGGGACACTGCGCATGAAATGACAAAACTTCGTAAAATTATATTTCGAAGACCGTTCTTTCCCTTGAATATCGACAAAAATGCAGGCGATACTCGTCGCATTCGTATAGTCTTGCATGATGCTCCGTACCATCTTTTTTACACGGTCTTCTTTGGACAAGGTAATCGTCATAAGCACGTTCCTTTCTAAAGAATCTATGACTTACGTAAGACAACCATCGCCGTCATGATACCACTTACATTCCAAAAAAGCCGGTAATTCCACAGAAAATGAGCGGATCAACATTCATATATGCACGTCAACAGCTGTCAGTCTGGACTTAGGTAAATTATATCATTAACCAGCCGGCAATGACAGTATGAAAATGATATATAAGACAAATAAGTGATATTCCCAGAAAAAGAAGACAAAATAGTCGTATTTCAGTCACCCTCTTTGACAAAGGCCTGTCATTCCACTGCTTGAGCTCAGTCTTTCTAAAATATAAAAATCACCTGTCTCAAAGATCCGAATCAGACCTTTGGAACAGGTGATTTTTTCTTACAGTTAGACTTGTTCGGCGTATTCAGGGAAGGCGATGGAGTTTTCCTTGAAGATATGGATGAAGATGTCGTCAAAGAGCTGTTCCATGACAACATACGTGTGGCGGAAGGTCGGGCAAGCATCTGCTGGCGGCGTGAAGTTATCCGTCAGTTCCTGGATTTCTTTGATGACGTCGCCGGCACCGGTGTGCTCCGTTTCCAGGTCCTGGATAAGTGACAGCGTCTGGCTGTCCGGATGCGGATGCTGGCGCATCAACGGGAACACGAGCTGTTCTTCCTTGGCAAAATGTTCTTCCAGTTCTGCTTTCAGGCCGGCATAGAGATGATGGAGGCGCGTGAGCATTTTACCATGATGCGGATAATGGACGATGAGGATCTTGTTGAGGAGTTCTTCTGTTTCAGCCATGAGTCTGCGGTCTGTCACGTGATGCGTCGCTTCCAAATCGTCAAGCATCTCCGTGACTTTAAGCGTCTTGAACGCTTCGATATCATCATGGACGTCCCGCTGTGTCGCCTTTTTGGCAGCTGCCTGATTGAGTTCGGCCAGGAATTTATCCACGTCCAGACCCTTTTCACGGACAGCCATGGCAATAGGATCATGTCCGCCGCAGCAGTAATCAAGATGTAATCCATTCAGGAATCCAATCGTATTCGGATGAGCTTTTACAACGTCAGCTAAAGTCATGTCTTTCGTAATCATAGTATCGCTTCCTTTTCTCGCATAATCTATTTTCATGCGTTGGTTTCTTGGAACATTTTGAGTATAACAGATAGCAGCAAGGTCATCCGTCGTATTTGCAACATAGAAATATTCTTATATGGCCGTTTTTTTGCAATCTGCGTTCTTTTCCATCACCAGTATGCGATTTCATAGAGGACGCCCAAAGCCTTTCTGCCCCGTGTGAATCCTATGCACAGCCGGAATTTATGACGAACGGCGCGCGGAACGCCGCATTTGAGTCCGAAAAAAGCGCTGTCGCATGAAGACAGCGCTTTTTGAGTTTGAAGTTATAATAACGCCGTTACTTCCAATTCCGGATGTGCTAAATACCGCCTTTTTATCCTGGTCACAGGCTTCTCATGCTGTCCCTTCGCATCCGGAGCTGTTCCTCCCCCTGTTCATCTGCTCCCTGTTTAAGCATTGCCAATATCTTCTCCTTCTCTTCCGGAAGGTATCCATATACCGGCATCATATTGGAGACATTCGTTGCATCCAGCAGCGTGTGGATATCAAGCGTCTTCACAAAGGTATATAGTTCCTGTATCTTTTCTGTCTCTGTAGCTTCTACAAACTCACCCTTTCTCACTTCTTCCATAAGCGGCGTATCAGGGAAGATGGAGAGTCCGGAAGCCAGCACCCTGACGGGCGACAGATGGTTCAACACTTCTGCCGTCTTAATGGCATGCCCCATACCATACTCATGGCCTCCCAGTCCGTATAAGAAGATGACAGAATAATGCATTCCTGCTTCATCCAGCTTGGAGAGCTGCTCTACGATATCACTGGCATGATAACCCTTATTCATCTTATCGAGGACAGCATCATCGCCCGACTCGATTCCGAATACAATCATGTCATATCCCATTTCTTTCAGTGACTTAAGCTGCTCCACAGACTTGTTCTTTACGCTGTCAACCCGGCCATATCCACCAACGGAAACACCCCAGGGCAGGTATTCTTTTATCAGGTCCATAATTCTTTTAAGCC
>OGDF01001005.1_pt1 | contig 43152 bp, 36 predicted proteins | sample 1570141 | NCBI WGS metagenome assembly OGDF01 (sample SAMEA4370581, study PRJEB24528) | human gut metagenome
TTAAGAAAGGCTCAGTACACATCACGTTCAGGAAACCAGAACTGGTTGACAGGCTTAATGATATTATTGCCAGACACTACCCGGAAGCCCTGGCAAGCACAGTGAACAAAAGCCGCAAGGCATAAAAGAGGTATTTTACAATTCGCGAATATTAACTATTATTAATTGATAGCAATCAATCGGCGAGAAAATCACCATGCCTACCAGTGTATCCCTCAGTCCTTACTTTGAAACGTTTATCCGCGAACAAATAGAAAGTGGTCGGTATAACAATACAAGTGAAGTCATTCGTGCCGGACTTCGTGCTCTGGAAGAACGGGAACAGCAGATAAAGCTTGAATCACTCCAGAGCGCCGTTACCGCAGGCATCAACAGCGGTGAAAGTAAAAGTGCTGAAGAGGTATTCGGGCGACTGACGCACAAATACAAAAAGATGGCAGAAGGTGAACAGCCAATATGAAACTGACTGTTTCACCATTAGCAGAACACGATCTTGAAGCTATAGGTGACTGGATCGCTCAGGATAATCCTGTCCGTGCAATCAGTTTTACCGAAGAGCTTTACCAACAATGTCTGTTGATAGCCGAATCGCCAGTACTCTACAGAGAAAGACCCGAATTAGGGGCTGGGATCAGAGGTTGTTCGTATGGTCGTTACCTTCTGCTGTTCAGGGTACTGGATACTGAAGTTCGTATCGAACGTATCGTTCATGGTTCCCGGGATATCAACAGGGTACTTGCAGAGCCAGACGACAAACCATCAGATCATTTCTGGCAGCCATAAACAAAATCTGTGCGTTAACGCTCCCTAACACAGGTAGCCAGGTATTTTATAAATCTCTGTATTTTGTTGTTACTTCGATTCCGCAATTCAGCATATCGAACCAGACAAAATGATACAGCAAAGCACAAAAAAGAGGGATTATAGCGTCAAAAGAATTCGAATTGCACATGGGGGCCTCATTGGTGGCCTCGAAAACAACAAAGACAAAACAATCGATACAAAACAATTGGTTATATAACCAGTTTCATTCCGAGTCCGGGCACCACTAATTCTTAAGAACCCGCCCACAAGGCGGGTTTTTGCTTTTGGATCTGACAATAACCTTCACGAAAAAAGTTTGCTTATAAAGTCTGGGGGAATTACTCTCGCCACGTTAACGAGAGTAATTTTATTGATACTAATCTCCTGATACTTTACCCCCGTCCAAACTCCAGCCGCTGCACATTCACCATCCCAGTCTTCTCAGCAGCACTGGCATCAATTTGTGTCACCCGCAGCGCATACTTTTCATCCAGCGCGTTTAACCAGTTCAGCAGGTCATTAAACACCACCGGATCTATCCAGACCTGAATATTCTCCCCACGCTCGGCTATCCGCTTGATGACTACCGAGTGCGCGGAAGCGCTGTCACTGATAACCCGCGATACCTGCGCAGGCGTTGTTGTGGCGGATTTTCGCGCCGCCATAATATCCGGCGCGGCGCTCCTCAGTCTGGTGTTCATCGCCACCAGTTGCTGCAACATTGTCTCCTGTTGTTCTATCCGTTCGCTCAACGGCTGCCAGATGAGGACGTAATATCCGACGCTAAACAGGAACACCACCGCTGCCAGTAACATGCCCTTTTCACGCGGAGAACGCCCCGCCAGGTGTTGTGCCAGCCAGTGTTCGCCACGGCTTAACTGGCGTTCACGCCATTGCTGAAAATAGTGAATAAATTTATCGCGTAACATGTTATTTCCTCCGCAACGTTACGCCGCCGGAAACCGCATCACCCTCTTTCTGTAATGCGTCCTGTTGCACAACATAATCGGTTGCCAGTGCACTACGCAGTTTGTTGAAACTGGCAAAGTTAGCAGCCCGCAACTGGAGGTGAAGCGTCTGGCGTTTTTGATCAAAGGTGAAACCACGCATTTCGATGTCGGAAAGTGACGCTGATTTCAGGGTGCTGGCTATCGCTGACAACTCGCCGAGCAGCCGGGTATCGTCGGCCTGTGGGCGATATTTTTTCAGCGCCATCGTCACCTGAGAGCGTAAATTCACAATCCGCTTCTGCTCCGGGAACAACGTTAAGAACTGTTCCTCCGCCTGGGTGCGGCTTTGCGCCACCTGTTCGCTGACGCTCCATAACGTCACGCCCCGCTCCACTGCCAGCGCAACCAGAATCAGCAATATCGGCAGAATCATCACCCGCCAGCGCGCCCACTGTTTTCGGTAGCTGACGCGAGGCTGCCACGGCCCTGTCAGCAGGTTCCCTTCCGGTTCGCCATAAGTGGTAATGGCGGGCAGAGCTGTAACGGTCAGGCGTTCAGCGTCTGCGCCAGCCCATGCTGATAGCTTTTCCGGTGCAATGCCGACTACGGTTAGCGAAAGCGGTAAATCCTGCTCATTGAGCTGGGCGCGGAACATGACCGGAGCCAGCGCCAGCCCGGCGCTCCATCCCCGGCATTCATCGATGCGGCAGATAACCCGTTGCGCATCGCAAGCCATAAACCCACAAGGAATGGACATCCAGTCCGGCGCGACGGTAGCGCGGGTGATGCCGTTTTCCTGCAACCACTGCGCAATGTTGCGCATATGCTGTTGGTGAATCACTGCTACGGTTGCCAGTTGCTGGTCGATATTCAACGGGGCGAAATGCAGTTCATCGATATCCTGGTTCAGCTCTTCTTCCAGTAAGGCGGGCAGAATGGTCGGTATCTGCTTACGGGCGACATCAGGCAGTTCAACCTGCCAGACGCTGATCCATTCGCCGGGAATGTAGAGTCGAATCGCATCGGTTTGCAGCCATTGCTGGAGCTGTTCGTTAGCAACGTCAGACCAGATACCGTGCTCCACATCGGGTGTACGGCGCTGCCAATGGATGGGATCAGCGGCGCAAAGCGGGAAAAAAATCTCAAGGATGGAACTCACTCACTTTCTCCTGTCTGATGCCAGAGAACCGAAAAGTGTTGTGGGCCCATGCGGACAATTAACGAGTTCATCGTCAGTTCAATCTCATTCACGGTGATATCTGAACGCAGCCAGAAGTAATTGCTGTCCACGCTCAGGACGGTTTTTAGCTGTTTTTTAGTACGCTCATCGACGTCAGCAAGTAGCGGCTGTGCAAGAAACTGATCGACATCTTCCCAGCCCTTCGCCGGACGTTGTTGTAATAACGCCCGCGCCTGAACAGGGCTTAACCACGGGTCAAACAGCGCCTCAAGAATCACACTTTGCGTGACGTCTAAAGTATTGATGTTGATTTGCTGGCGGGTCATCGGCAGCGCACAGACCAGCGGTTTCAGTTTTTGATAAAGCCCGGCGTCCATTCCCTGCACCACGCGCATCTCACTGATATCAGCCAGCGGTTGATTCGCGGCGTAGAAAGGCACCGAACGGGCGAGATACTCGCTGTCTTCACGGCCCAGACGCGTCTGCACGCTGCGGTCCTCGTCAATAAACTCCCACAGGCTTTCGGCTATCAGTTCGGCCCGATAAGCAGGCACATCCAGGCGCGAGATCAGGGCAATCAACTGTTGTACCGCAAGCGGACGCGACGCCGTTGTCGGCTGAGCAAGGGCATTCAGGTTAAAGCAAGCCTGTGCGTCACGCAGGGTGACCGCAATTTGCCCCTGCGGCAGAGGGAAGAAACGAGGGCCGGATGCCCACGGCTGTGCCAGATGCACGCGCTTTTCATTTTTCAGGCTCAGACTGAGCGCGCTCAGCGCCAGGCTTTCCGCACTGGCGCTGTACCACAGCGCCTGCTGGTACTCCTGCTGGCTGCGCGTTCTTCCCAGTTGCTGCTGCATCCGCCCGGAAAGCGTGATGGTTACCAGCATCATAACTGCCAGCAATACCAGCACCACGACCAGTGCCATTCCGCGTTTTGGTGGTGAGGTGATCATGATTATTGCGGCCCGCGTAACAACCAGATGCGTTCAATCTCGCCCCATTGCGGCGAATGCAGGGTCATGCGTACCGCCACAGGGATCGCCTGTACTGACGACCAGCTCTCCTGCCAGCGCGTGCCGTCGTAGAACTGCAAACGGAGCGAATCGGCCGGAATCAACTTTTGCATTGTCGGCTTCACGCTGCCTGCGGCATCGGTCAGCGGCCAGGCTAACCGTTCGAGATAACCGTCATGAATGCGGTAACCGACGGTGAGCAGATTACTGCGCGGCAGACGCATCAACGGGTTAACCACACCGCCGCGCACAAAACGCATTCCTTCACTCTCAGACGCCAGCACGCCAGCGCCAGCCAGTAACGCTGGTTCACGCTGGCCCTGATCGCCTCTTACCGGACGCGGCATCATTTGGGTCAGATCGTGGGTCAGAAAACTCATCGTTTGCTGCATGAGGTTTAGTTTTTGATCGTGTCCGGCGACGGCGCTATTCACGCGCGTGACGCCGTTAGTCACCTGCTGCGCCATCAGTGCCAGCGAGGCAAAAATGGCAATTGCCACCAACATTTCCAGTAACGTGAAACCAGCGCGAGTCCTTCTCACTGTTGGCCTCCCACGGCGCTAAACCAGGCGCGTCGTGACTGAATCACCGACGAAAAGTCTTCGTGAAGGCTGACTTCAATATCCACCGCCTGAAGCAGCGCGTTGCCTGTACTCAGCGGTGTGGTTCGCCAGTACCAGCGGCTTCCTGCCATATCGCTCTCGCCCTGCTGCCTGACCGCCCGCTGCTCGCGGGTCATCAGGTAGAGCAGCGCGGTCTGGTTTTCAGCCACCCAGCCCGCTACCGTTTTTTCCTCAAGAATTTGCTGATTACTCAGCGCACCGCTGGCAATCTGTAACACCGCCGTGGCAGCCAGCGCAAAAATCGCCAGCGCGAGCATCACTTCCAGCAAGGTAAATCCGCGCTTCATGGCATCCTCTCATCACATTGATTGAGGGATAACGCGCCATCGTGCGCCAGTTTTACCGCCCAACATGCGTTTTGCGCCGCCGAGTAGAAGCGCAGCGTAAACGGCGTGGCGGGTTCAAAAGGCGAAAAACGGATCTGCGGCGTCTTCTTTTTCGCCTCTTTTTGCAGCTCCAGTTCAATATCGTGCAGCGTCAGGCGACGACGTTGCAGCTCCAGCGCATACTCCTTCTGCCAGATATCACTTCCGGGTTGTAACAGCATCTGCACCTGTTTTGGCACCGTAACCTGTGCCGATAACCGGGTCGCGGAAACGGGCAACCACTGCCCCTGACGACGCTGCATAAACTGATAGCCAGGCGCGTCGATTAGCACACCGAGTGTCTGCCCTTCAATCACTGCCCTGTCCTTAAACTGCGCAAAGCGAGTCAGAAAATCCTGTGCCGCTTTTTTCGCGGGCGGTTCAGAATCGGTCGCAAACGTCTGTACCACGCCCGAACTGGCAAGGCCGATAAGGAAAATCACCAACATGATTTCCAGAAGTGTGAATCCGCGTTCAGGCACTGCTTACTGAAACTCCTGCAAATTCCAGTTACCGATATCTGCGCCAGCGCCTTCCCCGTTTTCCTGACCATCCGCCCCCAGGGTATAAACATCAAACAGCCCTTTTTCACCCGGACTGAGATACTGATAATCATTGCCCCACGGATCCTTTGGCAGTCGTTTAATGTATCCACCAGTACGGTAGTTGCGGGAGTCCGCCATATTGGCTGGCTGCTGGATCAGCGCCTCAAGCCCCTGTTCTGTGGTCGGATAACGCCCGTTATCCAGTCGGTACATATCCAGTGCGTTTTCCAGCGCCACGATATCGCTGATGGCTTTTTGCCGATCCGCTTTCTCTTTATTGCCCAACAGGTTAGGCACCACCAGACTTGCCAGGACGCCAAGAATAACAATCACCACCATCACTTCCAGCAGGGTAAAACCTGCCCGTGGTTTTTGTGTGCGGGATAACGAATTCATGTGATAACTCCGTAAATTACATTCCAACCATATTATTCAGTTGCAGCATCGGCTCGAGGATGGCGATGACAATAAACAGCACCACGCCCGCCATCATCACCACCAGCGCAGGCTCAAACAGCCCCAACGCCAGCCCCACCTGGGTATCAAATTCCCGTTCCTGGTTAACAGCGGCCTGCTCAAGCATGGTTTCCAGTTCGCCGCTCTGTTCGCCGGAGGCGATCATGTACAGCATCATCGGGGGGAACAGGCGCAACTCCGCCAGCGCGGCGCGCAGACTGCTTCCTTCGCGGACGCGATCTGCCGCCAGCAGTAGTTGTTGTTCGACATAGCGATTTGCCGACACAGCGGCAGCGGTCTGAATACCTTCCAGTAGCGGAACACTGCTGGCGGTGAGGATGCTTAAGGTGCGGGAAAAACGCGCCGTATTCAGCCCGCGCGCAACACGCCCTGTCACGGGCAGACGCAGCACGGTTTTATCCCAGCGCAGGCGCATAGTAGGATTTTTTAGTAGCCGTTGCCCCAGCACCAGAAGCGCCAGCAATCCCGCCAGCCAGTAAACGCCGCTGGCCTGTAACGCGTCGCTCATGGCAATAAGCGTGCGGGTTGAGGCGGGTAGCGCGTGTCCGAGATGATCAAACTGTTCGATGATTTTCGGCACCACTGCCGTCAGCAAAATAGTGACTACGCCCGTTGCCACCACCAGCAGAACCAGCGGATAGAGCATGGCCTGCAATAGACGTGATTTCAGGCGCTGTCGCTGTTCGGTGTAATCTGCCAGGCGATTAAGCACCACGTCGAGATGCCCGGATTTTTCTCCGGCAGCAACCATCGAACAAAACAGAGAATCAAAGACGCGGGGATGTTCGCGCAGGCTGTCCGACAGGGTGTAACCTTCCTGAATCCGGCTGCGCAGCGCCATTCCGAGGCTTTTTACATGCAGTTTTTCACTTTGCTCACTGACCGCCTGTAAGCAGGTTTCCAGCGGCATTGCTGCCTGTACCAGCGTTGCCAGTTGGCGCGTGAACAGCGCAAGATCTGCCGCCGCCACGCGACGATGTGCGTGCCGCCGACGCTGCAACATCCCCCCTGACGAAGTATTCATCCGGGCTTCAATATGCACGGGGATAAGCTCTTTACCGCGCAACAACTGGCGGGCATGACGCGCGGAATCCGCCTCAATCATACCTTTGGTTTTGCGACCATTACGCTCCAGCGCCTGATAGTAAAACAGTGCCATTACGCCTCCATGGTTACCCGCAGAACTTCATCGAGAGAGGTTTCTCCGGCGAGCACTTTCTCAATGCCGTTGCTGCGGATACCCGCAGAGTGTTGTCGGACATAACGTTCCAGCTCCAGCTCCCCGGCCTGACGGTGGATCAAATCACGCAATGTGGCATCCACCACGATCAGCTCATGGATGGCAGTCCGTCCGCGAAAACCTTTGTGATTACAGGCGGGACAGCCCTGTGGATGGTACAGAGTGACGGTACGGGCGTCGGTAATTCCCAGCAGGCGTTTTTCTTCGTCAGTGGCTGGTGCGGGCTGGCGGCAGTCGGGACACAGCGTGCGAACCAGTCGCTGCGCCATCACGCCCGTCAGACTGGAAGAGAGCAGGAAAGGCTCCACGCCCATATCCTGCAAACGTGTGATCGCCCCCACCGCTGTGTTGGTATGCAGCGTGGAAAGGACCAGGTGTCCGGTAAGTGAAGCCTGGACGGCGATTTCTGCGGTTTCGGTATCGCGAATTTCACCGACCATCACCACATCCGGGTCCTGACGCAAAATCGCGCGCAGCCCACGGGCAAAGGTCATGCCGACGCGGGTGTTAACCTGCGTCTGACCGATCCCTTCAATCATGTATTCGATGGGATCTTCAACCGTGAGAATGTTGCGCGAATGGTTGTTCAGCTCCTGCAATCCGGCGTACAGCGTGGTGCTTTTGCCGGAACCCGTCGGCCCCGTCACCAGAAAGATGCCGTGCGGTTTGTGTAACAGCTGGCGCAACTGCGCGGTCAGTTGCTGGCTAAGCCCCAGACGCTCCAGCGTCAGGCGGGCCTGGTTTTTGTCCAGCAGTCGCAGCACCACGCGCTCGCCCCAGGCAGAAGGCATGGTGGAGACACGCACGTCAATCGCCCGGCCGCCCAGCAACAGCGCAATACGTCCATCCTGCGGCACGCGCTTTTCGGCAATGTCCAGCCGCGCCATCACCTTGATACGCGACACCAGCAGCGAGGCCAGTTTGCGCCCCGGACGCAGCATTTCATGTAATGTGCCGTCAACACGAAAACGGATCACCAGACTCTTTTCAAACGTCTCAATGTGGATATCCGAAGCGCCTTCTTTGATTGCCTCTGCCAGCATGGCGTTGATCAGTTTGATGATCGGCGCATCGTCGTCGCTTTCCAGCAGATCTTCCGTTTCCGGCAGTTCTTCCGCGAGGGTAAAAAAGTCCTCGGCAGAACCGAGATCTTCCATCAGTTGGCGAGCCTCGGAAGAGTCCCGCTGCCAGACCGCATTCAGCCGCTGTTCAAATTCGGCTTCGTCGATTTGCCGCAGCGTAAAGGGCGCGTTCAGCCCCCGCTGCAGCTCCTGCAAAACAGAGAGCGACAACGGATGCACATGGAGGATCTCCAGCGACGCTTCGCACCATCCCACCAGGCTAAACCGACGGCTGAAACTGTAGGGCAGACGCACGGTGTTAGCGGTGGTTTCCTGTGCTACAGGCACCATTAACGCGTTCTCCCGGCATTAAGGAATGCACGTACTTCCGGCGGTAAGGCCTGGTTTTGCGCTGGCAGTACCGGCTGCGCGGTGTGCGGCATCAGGCTTAAGCCTTGCTCATCACGATAGATCTGTTCGGCGCGCATATAGTTATATTTGCGCTGCGACACGCCGTCTGCCGCCATACCGTCACGCAGAATGGTCGGACGGATAAACACCATCAGGTTACGTTTTTCTTTTTTATCCGCCGTCGATTTAAACAGGTTACCAATCAATGGGATATCGCCAAGCAGCGGCACTTTCGCCACGCTTTCTCCCGCCTGGTCGTCCATCAGACCGCCAAGCACAATCAGCTCACCATCGTTAGCCAGCACGGTGGTTTTCAGTTTGCGCTCACCAAACACCACGTCGAGGCTGGTCTGTCCTTCCACCTTCGAGACTTCCTGCTCAATCACCATCTGTACCGCGTTACCTTCGTTAATCTGCGGCGTGACTTTCAGCATGATGCCGACTTTTTTCCTTTCTACTGTATTGAAAGGATTGCTGTTATTGGAGCCAACGGTAGAGCCGGTTAATACCGGAACGTCCTGGCCCACCATGAAGAAGGCTTCCTGGTTGTCCAGCGTGGTGATGCTCGGCGTGGAGAGCACGTTAGAGCTGGAGTCGTTTTTAACCGCCTGCACCAGCGCCATCCAGTCGCCTTTCACCACACCAACCGCCGTACCGCTAAAGCCGGAAAGAAGCTGGGCGAGTGTGGAGAGATCGCCGTTGGTATCCGGATTAATGGTGGTAGCGCCGTTTTCACTGATCACCGTCGAGCCTTTCTGCGGTTTCGCCTGAGAAATGGCTGCCCCCAGCGTACCGATAGGGATCTGCGTACCATTAGCAAACTGCATTAATCCGGCATCTTTCGACGCCCACTGCACGCCGAAGTTGATATTGCTACCTTCGGCAACTTCCACGATCAACGCCTCGACGTGCACCTGAGCACGGCGAATATCCAGTTGTTCAATCACGCTTTGCAGCGACTGCATGATGTCCTGCGGTGCGGTTACAATCAGGGCATTACTGTGTTTGCTGGCGGCGATGGATACAATCTCACGCCCGCTACCGACCGTGCCTTCCGCCTCTTCTTTAGCCGCCGTGAGCGTGCCGCTGACCTGCTTCAGCACATCGACCAGATCTTCGGCTTTGCTGTATTTGAGATAGAACACCTGGCTGTTGCCGCTGCGTTCCATTTCTGAGTCCAGCCGACGGATCAGGCGGCGCATTTTGTCCCGCGTGGCCGGGTCACCACTGACAATCACACTGTTGGTGCGTTCGTCGGCGACAATTTGAGATTTCAGCGTCGCAGGCTGGTTCTCGCCGCTGTTTTTCGTCAGGCTTTCCAGCACGCGGGCGATTTCCGAAGCCGAGGCGTTATCCAGCGGGATCACCTCTTCGGTGCGATTACCCGCGTGATCCACGCGCTGGATCACTTCTGTCAGGCGCTCCACAACGGAGGCGCGTCCGGTGAGCATAATCACGTTGGAGGGATCGTAATTAACAACATTGCCTGAGCCTGCGCTGTCGATCATCTGGCGCAGAATCGGTGCCAGCTCGCGTACCGACACATTACGTACCGGCACTACTTTGGTGACCATTTCATCGCCCGCGTAGTTGTCGCTGCCTTCACCGACCAGCGGCAGCGGCTCGACTTTCGCAGCGCTGGATTTCACCACCTTCAGCACGTCGTTTTCCATCGGTACGACGGCATACCCCTGTGCTTCCAGCAGGTTAAGGAATAGCTGGTAATACTGGCGTTCATTGAGCGGGGTCATGGTGCGAATACTCACTTTCCCCTGTACGCCCGGCCCCATAATGATGGTTTTATTAAGGTTAGCGCCGACGGTTTCGATGAACGATTTCAGGTCGGTATCTTTAAAATTAGCGGTGAAAGTGGCTTCTTCCGCCCAGACCGGTGAACTACATAATGCCGCTGCCAGCACCAGCGGCAGTAAACGCTTTTTTGTTTTGAGGCCAGTTGTCTTCTTACGCCAGACCGACAACGTAATATCACGCCAAAACACGATGAATGATTCTCCTGGATTAAATGCGGTTAGCGCAGCGCGATGGAAATGTCGTGGCGCGCACCCTTGCGTAAAACCGTAAGTTGAATGGAATCCATTGAAGGTAACTGCCGCATCAGAGCAATCATTGCTCGTGGATCAGTGAAATCCTGCTGATTTAGCGCAATGGCGATATCGCCTTCCTTGAAACCGCTGGCATCGAACAGAGAACGATCTGCCCCCGGCTTCACTGCATAACCGACAATCCCCTCCTTACGCACAGGCGTAAGCTGGATATAGTTAAAAATTTTCTGCGGATCTTTCGCCAGTGCCTGACGCACGGCAGTCGGGATCTCAACTGGCGCACTGGCAGCAGGCTCAGCAACAGCTTGCTTTGCTTCGTCACTGACAGCTTTTTTGTTGGTCACGGCAACGGTGGAACGCTCCTCTTCAGCCAGACTCAGGCGCTCTATTTTTCCCTGATAGCGCAGCATCACATGGTCGCGATTGATTTCCTCAATCACTGCGTTGTGCGAGCCAAGCGTTTCACCCTGCAAATAGACCTGCTGTTTACCGCCTTCTTCAATAACCGCGCCGGGTCTGGCACCAAAGGCGATCCCGCGCAGCACCACATTAAGACGCGTTTCTGCCACAGGCACAGGTTCGGGTTGTTTTACCGGCGTGGCGACGGGCTGATATTTGCCAAACCAGTTTTGCTGGCTGATTAATTGCACGTCATTTTTATCGAACGTTTTTGCATCCGCACGGGGCGGTTTATTCGCCGATGGGGAAACAGCCGTATATTCCGCAGAAAAGGAGAAATAGCGCCAGAGTGAATACGCCATTTTTGCAGAAATAATAAGCAGCATCAGCCAGAACATCCCGCGTGCAATTTTGCGCAGATGCTCTTTGTCTGTATGAAGAGATTGTCTCTGGTTAAGAGTGTGACGAATTTTTGTCAGCCATTGAATGAGATAAATTCGTGCGTCACGAAAAACAACCCGCGCCAATTTATATCTACCCGACGTTATGCTTTGACTATTCCACAGGTGGTACGATCCAGTTTCCGCTGATACTGGTTACCTGTACGTGTATCATTAATCGTTATGCTGTAATTAATTCCCTCAGTGAGCATTAATTTCACTGTTGGGTCAGTGCACATTTGTCGTTGATAGCTGGTTAAAAAGGCGTCAGGCGTCTGCGTGGTCTGAGTCCCCGCTTCGCTGATAATGGTCATTTTTACCGTCGTGCCGCTACTTTGTGCCAGCACTAAGGTATATCCCGCAGATTTAATCGGCAGGTTTTGGCTGATATTTTGCGCCTGTTTTTTCGCCAGTAAACTGGCATTTTCATTATGGCTGGCACAGCCACTTAATAATCCTGTAACGCTCAACAATAGCGATATTAATACCCTCCCTGGCATTTGTTTTATCGACATGGTAAATAATCTCTAAGGTTATTAATAAGAGTTAAAATGTCACTTTGATAATGACGTTGTTATCATTAAAACAATGCCTGTAGATAAATTGTTGCTATACCGCCCAGACTTAAACACGGTCCAAAAGGCAGTGTGGTTGATCCTCTTTTTGTAATAACGGCATATATCAGGCCGCAGCATGAGGCGATTAAAGCAACATTGGGTAGCGACAACGGCCCCACCCAACTACCTAACGCAGCGAACAATAATACATCGCCCATGCCTAATGCTTCTTTACGCAGAACTATTCCGGCTATCCAGCGCAGAGAGTAAAAAGTGATAAACCCCACCAGGACGCCGGTGACTGCATCTTGTAGCGTGAGCGGGCTCTGCTGCGCCCATGCCGCAATTAGTCCCGTCCACAATACGCCCTGAGTAAAAACATCGGGCAGCCATTGGTGATCGAGGTCGATGATGCTCGCGGCAATCAGCCAGGCGGATAATATCATCACCGCCAGCGCCCATCCACTTTCCGGCCAGACCAGACTCGCCAGCAAAAAAGCGAGTGCCGTCAATAACTCCACCAGCGGATAACGCTTGCTGATTTTCGCCTGACAGTCGCGGCAGCGCCCTTTGAGCATCAACCAGGAGAGCAGCGGAATATTGTCACGAACGCGGATAGTCTGCTGACAATGTGGGCAGTGCGAACGCGGTAGCGCAAGGCTTATTTTTGACTGCGCACTCGGCATTTCACCATGAAACTCCGCCATTTGTTGGCGCAGCATGATGGGGTAACGCCAAATCACCACATTCAAAAAACTGCCGATGATCAATCCTCCGACGGTAGCCAGTATGGGCATCGCCACGGGGTATTGCTGAAAAACATCAAAAAGCATGGTTAAAGGTTGTTTGTTGTAACTTGCCGGATGCGGGCCTGCAGGTGTATGCCATATGGCTTTCCTCCAGGCCCGATAAGCTGGCGCAACCCGGTGCGCCTTATTTCATGCCGGATGCGGCGTGAACGCCTTATCCGGGTTATTCAGCAGGCATCGAATACTCGGTAACCTTGTTAATGGTTTCCGGCCCTTGCTTCGGTTTCGGCAGATTGAGTGACGCCAGCGTGTTGTACGCCGACTGGCTCACACCGCCTTCGAAGCTCATCTCCGTCGCTCCCGGCAACTGGTAAGCATTCGCGCCCGGATTCCATTTCTTAAAGAACTCCGAAAGATCCGTCTGGGCGACCCAGGAGGCACACAGCATCAGCGTGTCCGCTGCGTTACCGTTGGATTCAGCACAGTAATTCTTGCCGCCAAACTTGTCATTGCTGACCTCATCGCCGCGTGCTTTACGATGCATCAACTGGAACAGGTTCCAGCCTTTCATCCCTTCACGCTCGCTGTAAAACTCTGGCAGAGGAGTGCCATCTGGATACCATTTCTTGATATCAAAGTTTTTCTCTGCCCATTCCTTCAGCTGCGCGTACATCAGCAGACGGTCACCCGCACCGCCGCGTGCCCATGCCTGACCGTTGCTCTCCTCCAGATATTCCGGCGCAACGGTAATATCGTCAGCGACACGGTTCATCTTGCCGAGATAACGATCCTGCATGTACAGCGCCAGCACGTTGTTAGCGACTTCAGTTGCACCCGGTACAGTCAGCGGCGTTTCTGCGGCGTTGTGCCCTACTTCGTGCCAGATCAACCAGTCGTTCAGCGGCGTCGTCGGCAGCGTGGTGCTGTTCGTCGAGAAGCTGCTGTTCATTACCGGATAACCCGAGTGCGCATCACCGATGGAGATCTGCACATCGTTTGTGAAACGATGTTTATGTCCCGTCAATGCTTTATAGGTAAACATCCGGTGCTTACCGCTCGTTTCATCACGACCGTAGAAGTCATTCATCGAGCTGGCAAAGGTGTCCAGATCGTTAGCGAATTGCTTCAGTCCGCCAGTGTAATTGCTGGCATTCAGGTTCTTCTTCGGTGTGGTATAGACGAAAGCGTCTGATTCCAGCTCACCCAGCGGAGCCGGTGAGTTCAGATCGTTTTTCCATGCGCCGTCTTTATAGAACGGTGCTTTTACCACGCCAGTAAAGGTGAAGCTGGCAGATTCATTGGTAGAGCTATTGCCCTTGATATAAATCAGGCCACCGTAAGGCACCTTGAACTTCACCGTACCGCTAGCGTCCAGAGAGTACGTTTTAGTCACTCTTGGCGGACGGTTCAGCGCAACTTCATGCTTCTCACGTCCGGTCAGGTCGTCAGCCAGCGCCACGGTGACGGTCACAGGAACGTTCGCATTGGACTTAATGGTGACCTCTTTCTGAGCCGGTGCCAGTTGACTGCATGTTACCTGCAAACCATTTGGTCGGATTCGAGTACAGGCTGATGGTTTCAGTAACGTTCTGTCCCTCTTCCGATACTGCTCCCGGATACTTCTCGACATCAACTTTGATGTTCAGATCCCACCAGGAACGGCCCAGCATCAGGCGTGTCAGCGGTTTTTCCATATAGTTGAGCGGGTAGCTCGGGTTCATCATGCCCGCTTTGCTGCTACCGTCACCGTAGATCATGTTGTTATCGACCAGCGATTTTTTCAGCTCAGCAGAACACTGCGTGCCAACGTATGCATTGTTGGTGTAGCAGTTCAGAAACTCAGTGAACGTTTTAAAGCCCAGCTCGTCTTCTTTACCCTCTTCATAACGATATTTCGTCTCGTTCCACAGCCAGACGGACATGTTTTGGTATAAACGTTCCAGATCAACGCTGTTGAGACGCTCACCCTGGCGGCCATTGGTACGGAAATAAAGCTCATGCTGATACAGGCGCTGAATATTGGTGCCTAAATCCGCAGCCTGCAGCATCGCTTTCGCGGTGTCGGCACCCAGATCCAGCTGCGTATACTGCGGAACATACATGCCACCGGTTACCGGCACCCCCGTGCCTGGGCGGTATTCCAGACAGTTGACCTCATAGTGATAGTCAGAATCCTTACACACTTCCAGCCCTGGGAACGCGTCCAGAATTCTCTGTTTTGCCGCAGCCAGTGACTCAGGCGTTTTGTGGTCGGCTTCATCAATAAAGGCGAATTGGGTTACCTGTTTACCCTCAACTTCTTCCTGCCAGCTGGCAACTTCCAGCTTCGGTTTGTCATCAGGTTTGTTTTCTTGCTGATATTTCCAGATAACTTCTTTCGTGGTGTCATCAATGGTATACGGTGGTTTACCATCGACAGCCGGATAACGCTCATAGACCCAAATTGGCGTTGAACGTCGTTGACGAACACGGTCAGGGTAGCCTTGCGGATCGTTATTTACTACCGACTTGTTAAGCGCCATCGACAAACCTGCGGCATCAAGCAGACGTACAAAGCCAGATGCGCTCTCTTCCTTAAGATTGCTCATCACGTTTTCCATGATCAGCACCGATCCACCTTTGTTCATATAGGCGATCAAATCGGTCACATCCTGCTGGGTCAGCTTCGGTTTGCTGGTATCTGCGCGCAGAGGAATGGAGTAAGGATCGCTACCCCATTGTGTGACGTATTCAAAGCCATTGAGGATCAACAGAGGAACTTCATCTGGATTCAGATTGCCATAGCTGGTCATTGGTTTGACCGTGATGCCAGTGAAATCCTTGTGGAACGCAAACGGTGCGCTATTTCCCAGCACCTGACCATGTTTTTTGAAATATACCGTGTCCAGGTTAGTACCCACGGTCATACTGGATTTTGCATCCGGCAACCAGCGATCATTTGACAGATAGCGCAGCACGTTCTCCATGAAGTTCTTCATGTCATCCGGGTCGCTGTTGAGCGTACACTGTCCGTCTTTATTAACGCCCCCGTTCCAGCTGTAGCCGTTCGGGCAACGCAGGATGCTGTTGTAGTGTGGGTTACCGATAACCATCAGCTTGCCATCGCCCACTTGCCCCAGCGAGATAAACGGCAGGTTGAAGGTGGCGGTTTCGCGTGTCACGTTCTCTGGTCGCACAATGGAAGGCGCTTCAGTAATGTACGCCAGCTCATTTTTATCCCAGGCGCGTTTTTCGCCAAACGCCAGCCAGTAGTTTTTATCATTACGCGCCATCAGAATCGGGAAGGCCGCGTTGGAGATATTCACCACCGCCTGACCGCGCGCATTACCCGTGCTGCCATAGAAGTTGGTAGAGTCATGGAATACATGGAACTTACTGACAGATTTGTAGTTCGTATCCACGCCCCACAGCTTGTTGATAACGCCCTGAATCTGGCCGTCATTAACATTGCGCGTTGTCAGCGAGAACCAGCGAGCCTCGTTACAACCATCGGTTTTCGCACAAATCGCGGTATCGATCTCTTTGGCCTGACCCGTCTTAAACTGCTCGATAAATTCGTTAGGCAGATTAACGACTTGCTCACCTTCCCCCAGCGTCGCACCATTGGATAACGAGAGATTGATAATCTCGTTAATCACGTTGGGATATTCAGCAAAAACCTTGCGCACTTCATCCGGAACTACACGCGTGTGATTTTGTCCAGCCTTCGAATAGCGGTGAATCAACTGATCGATATTTGCCCCGCGAACTTCATCACCCAGTTCAGTCAATGCAATAGTCGACTTGTTACCACGCACAGAACCAAGCTCAAAAGTGTCGATGCCAAAGGAGATGGTTTCCCCCCAACTAAAGGAAAATTCCCCGTTTTCTCCGGTTACACCACGGCCGGAATTGGTGTAATAGTTGACACCAACAACACCATCCCCCTGACTATCGACCAGTCGACCTTCAGAGAGAATGATTTCAGTGGGTTGATACTGATAAAACTGTTCCGCGTTAGCCGACACGAAGGAAGCGTTTAGATCCGGTTTTGTTCCCGGAGTGGTGGCGGGCACGACCGGTGAAGTATGAGTGGATGGCGCTTTATCGGTCGCGGCATTGTTTTCCACCTCTTCATTGACCAGCTTTTTGAATTCTTCCGGTGCCAGATCGATTTGCTTATACAGCGAGTCGAAACGTTTACTCTCGATCACCGAGGAGAACTCCAGGCACACCTGTTCTGTATTCGCCGGGCAACTGTTCATGGAGGTGACCAGCGAGAGCGCATTGCTTTTCTTGTTGTCGGAACCCGCCAGTTCTTGCGCGTCCTCAAGACTAAACGACACTTTTTCAACCGCACGCAGGCTACGCGCAGCTTCTGACTGGGTGTCGAAGGTAGCAATTGTCGTGTTGTTCCCTGCCACACAGGTGACTTTGTCGCCTGGTGTAAAGGTAAAGCCATCGCTGGATTCATCATTACAGGTGATATCACCAGTTACCCGCAGGCTTCCGCCCAGAGTCAGATAACCCGTTTTCGTAGGAACAGGTTCTGGCTCCGGTTCTGGTGTTGGCTCAGGATCAGGTGTCGGTTCCGGCGTAGGTTCTGGGTCCGGCGTTGGCTCAGGTGTCGGCTCCGGGTTTGGTGTTGGATCAGGTTTCACTTCCGGCAAAGACCCTGTTCCAGAATCTACAGGCGGCGTATCGGAGGAAGATCCGGAGCCATCGCCATCACAACCGGCTAACAGGGTTGCACTCAAAATAGCCGCTAAAAGCGATTTCTTATATTTAAATTTCTTATTCATTAATAACGCAAGTGACAAAACAATGTTAAAAAATTCGTAACTGGGAGAAATAGTTTTATGCTTTATCTTCTTTAATAATTTCCTCCATTCTTAAGAAAACGACATCATTGATAGAAAACAGGTGAAATTTATAAGAATAACCCCTATTTGATGTCTGGCTGGCTATTTTTACGAAATTTCAATAAACAAAAAATTAACAACATTTCACAACGCAACTATATAAATTCGTTGGTAGTTTTAACGATTAAGATTGCAAAAGCAACAGATAGAACGGTGTTTGCTCATCAAGCGAACATAATTAATACAGACTTGTTTTGCGTGATAAAAAAAATAGATGTTCTCACGCTCTTAATTATTTAGCAGGTTATCTGAACACAAAACATTATTGCCGCATGGATAATAAAGCGAGAAATAATTTTCAATTAATAAGACAGAATAATGTAAATGAAGCCGGATGATATTAACGATCATCCGGCATTATTGATTTACGAGACCAACATTCCAGTAAACACATACGCCTGCAACAACGTGATAACGCCGATAACGCTGGCAAAAATCAGACTGTGCTTCATGGTGTAGCGGAATAGTTCAGATTCTCGGCCCACCATGCCCGTCGCGGCGCAGGCCACGGCGATAGATTGCGGGGAGATCATCTTGCCAGTTACGCCGCCGCTGGTATTTGCTGCCACCAGCAGAGTGTCAGAGACGTTGATTTGCTGCGCCGTGGTCGATTGCAGTGAACCAAACAGGGCGTTTGAAGAAGTGTCCGAGCCGGTAAGGAATACCCCCAGCCAGCCGAGGAACGGTGAGAAAAACGGGAACATCACGCCTGTACCTGCCAGTACCAGCGCCAACGTGGTGGACATGCCGGAATAGTTGGTGACGAAGGCGAACGCCAGCACCATGCCAATCGACAATATCGGCCACTTCAGACTAATTAGCGTTTCGGCAAAGACGCCAATCCCTTTCTTGATGCCCACGCCGAGGATGAAGATAGAGATAATCGCCGCAATAAAAATAGCGGTGCCGCCAGCCGAGAGAGGGTCGAATTTAAACACCGCATCCATTGGCGTTGGTTGGGCGACAATGGGTGCCGCTTTCAACACTTGTTGATGCAAATGAGGGATCTGGAAATTAATCACCAGTGAATAAAACGCGCCGCCCGGAGCAAATAACGCTTTAAACGGCTTCATGGTCCAGATGGTGACCAGCACCGTTAAGATTAAAAACGGTGACCACGCACGAATGATTTGCCCCAGACTATATTCTGAAGGCACGGGACCGCCAGAAGATGGCTTATTTACCACCATCGCACCTGCGGATTGCCCCATGCTGATTGCCGTTTCGGTATTTTTCGGCCGCCAGACTTTAAGGAATAAAGCGAGTGAGACGATACTCACCAGCGCCGAAGTAATATCCGGCAGTTCCGGACCAATATAGTTAGAGGTAAAGAACTGAGTGACAGCAAAGCTTCCCCCAGCAACCAGCGCCGCTGGCCACGTCTCTTTCACCCCTTTCCAGCCGTCCATCATTGCTACCAGCCAGAACGGCACAAGAACCGACAGGAACGGTAACTGACGTCCCGCCATTGCGCCAATGTGGAACGGATCGATTCCCGTTACCTGACCGGCGACCAGAATCGGCACGCCCAACGCACCAAACGCCACTGGCGCAGTGTTGGCAATCAGACACAGCCCCGCCGCGTATAACGGTTTGAAGCCCAGGCCCACCAGCAGCGCACCGGTAATCGCCACCGGCGCACCAAAGCCAGCCGCTCCTTCCAGTAACGCACCAAAGGAGAAACCAATCAGTAACACCTGCAAACGCTGATCGTCGGTGATGGAGATAACCGAGCTGCGGATAATATCGAACTGACCGCTGGCAACGGTTAATTTATAGAGGAACACCGCCGCGACAATAATCCACGCAATAGGCCATAATCCATAAATAAAGCCATAGCCCGCAGCAGCAAAAGCCATATCAATCGGCATTTTAAAGGCGAATATTGCAATCAGGATAGATAATATAAGGGTTATTGCTCCAGCGACATGTCCTTTCAGACGTAATACCGCGAGTGCAACGAAGAAGAATATTATCGGGATCAGGGCGACCAGAGCGGATAGCCCCAGTCCTCCCATCGGCATATACATTTGGGTCCAGGTAACCATATTGTTCAGTCTCTTATTATCTTTATATGCTTGATATACTTAAGGTTGTAATAAGCAAAAGAGGACTGAACTGTAAAATATAGGCGTTATACTTTACAGCAACAGTACGCCGCTAACGCAATTGCTACCTCTGGCATAACAAGTATATCGGGTAAGGGTTTCTGTTCTGCACACGCAGGCGCAGAGTATCGTTAAGATGTCCATATTGTTGTTATAGGCCCGCTAGTAATGCGCTACGGGTATTTAATATTGTTAAACCCTGATAATCGCTCCGGTTATTTCCGGGATAAATGTACTACCGCAGTTACTATCATAGCCCCGACAATAAAACTTGCCGGGGCTTTTTTTGACGCTATTAATGACTTTCTTTTTCGCGTAAACGCCAGGCGTGTAATAACGGTTCGGTATAGCCGTTTGGCTGTTTCACGCCGAGGAAGATTAAATCGCTGGCAGCTTTAAAAGCACACGAGTTAGCGAAATTCCCCGCCATCGGACGATAAGCCGGATCGTCAGCGTTTTGCTGATCAACCACTTTCGCCATATTCTCCAGCGACGCCTGCACCTGTTCTTTGGTCAGAATACCGTGACGTAACCAGTTGGCGATATGCTGGCTGGAGATACGCAGCGTTGCGCGGTCTTCCATCAGCGCCACATTGTGAATATCCGGCACTTTTGAACAACCAATCCCCTGCTCCACCCAGCGCACCACGTACCCCAGAATCCCCTGCACGTTGTTATCCAGCTCTTGTTGGATCTCTTGCGCCGACCAGTTAGCGTTTTCAGCAACCGGAATAGTCAGCAGATCGTCCAGCAGCGGTTCAAATTCAGCATTGAACTCGGTCTGGGCAATGTTGGCTTGTACGCTCTGTACGTTGGTTTGGTGGTAGTGCAGCGCATGGAGCGTAGCAGCGGTTGGTGACGGAACCCAGGCTGTGTTTGCCCCGGCACGCAGTTGGTCGCCCTTCTGGCTGTACATGTCTGCCATCAGGTCCGGCATTGCCCACATGCCTTTACCAATTTGCGCTTTACCGCGCAGCCCACAGAACAGACCGGAAAGCACGTTATTACGCTCGTAGGCTTTGATCCAAGGCGTCGATTTCATCTGATTTTTACGCAGCATCGGGCCAGCTTCCATCACCGAATGCATTTCATCGCCGGTACGGTCGAGGAAACCGGTATTGATGAACGCCACGCGGTTGCGCGCCTGAGCGATACAGCTACGCAAGTTCAGCGAGGTCCGACGTTCTTCATCCATAATGCCCATTTTCAGGGTATTCGGTGCCATACCGAGCATTGTCTCAATGCGGGTAAACAGTTTGTTGGCGAACGCCACTTCCTGCGGACCGTGCATTTTCGGTTTCACAATATAGACGCTGCCAGTGCGCGAGTTTTTCTGCACTTTTAAATCATAGAGGGCAATCGCGCCAGTCATGACGCCATCAAGAATGCCTTCCGGGATTTCATTGCCTTCGCTGTCCCAAATCACAGGAATGGTCATCAAATGACCCACGTTGCGGATAAACAGCAGCGAGCGTCCGTGCAGAGAAATTTCAGAGCCATCGGCGGCGGTGTAATGACGATCGTCATTCAGTTTACGCACGATTTGCTGACCGTTTTTCTCCATTTTCTCTTGCAGAGTCCCCTGCATCAGGCCCAGCAGGTTGCGGTACAGCAGGATTTTATCTTCCGCATCAACCGCCGCGACCGAATCTTCGCAGTCGAGAATGGTACTGATGGCCGCTTCGACGATAACATCGTTGATGTGCGCCGGATCGTCTTTGCCAATCCGCCCGTTGGCATCAATTTGCAGTTCAATATGCAGGCCGTTATTTTTCAGCAAAATGCAGGTCGGCGCAGCGGCATCGCCACGGTAACCGACAAACTGCGCCGGGGTACGTAACGTGGTTTCTTTACCATTTTTCAACTGGATGCGTAATTGTTTATCGACCACCTTAAACGCCACCACATCCTGATAGCTGCCGTTTTCCAGCGGTAGAGATTCATCGAGGAAACGCCGAACCCAGGCGATAACCTGCTCACCGCGTTGCGGATCGTAGCCGCTGACCATCGCCCCTTCCTGCGGGATGATGTCGCTGCCGTATAACGCATCGTACAGTGAGCCCCAGCGAGCGTTCGCCGCGTTCAGCGCGTAGCGGGCGTTCATTGCCGGAACCACCAGCTGTGGCCCCGCCTGACTGGTGATTTCGCTGTCAATGCCCGTGGTTTCCACCGTCACGCGCTCCGGTTGCGGCACCAGGTAGCCCAGTTCACGCAGGAAAGATTTATAGGCCGCTTTATCTTTTACCGGCCCCGGATTGCTGCGATGCCACTCATCAAGCGCCGCCTGAATGCGATCGCGTTCTGCCAGCAACTGACGATTTTCTGGTGCCAGATCGTGAACGATTTCATCAAAATTGCGCCAGAACGCCGCAGCGTCCAGCCCTGTTCCCGGTAAAACTTCTTCATCCACAAAACGTTTAAAATTGGCGTCAATGCGTAAACGGCCCTGGGTTATGGTTTGACTCATTGTTTATCTCCTCGTTTTCGCTTATTTCGCCAACACCGCTGCTGCCGCTTTCGCGACCTGCGCATCCTGTGCTCCGGTTAAACCAGAAACGCCCACGGCACCAATAATTTGCCCATCAACAACAACCGGTACGCCACCTTCCAGCGACGTCAGTAACGGCGCAGTCACGAACGCGGTACGTCCGTTGTTCACCATCTCTTCATAGCCCTTAGTTTCACGACGCCCCAGCGCGGCGGTACGCGCTTTCTCCTGGGAGATGTAAGCCGCAATCGGCGCGCAATCGTCCATGCGACTTAACGCCAGCAGATGACCGCCGTCATCGGCAACAGCAATGGAAACAGACCAGTTATTTTTCTGCGCCTCTTCCTGACCTGCGGCAATAATTGCACTCGCCATTTGCTGGCTAAGAATGACTTTAGTTTTCATTTTTTTATTCCTTTTCAAGGGCTTGTTCTACAATTTCAATCCAGTGACGCACAGAGGTACGACCGGCGCTCGCCAGATGCGTCTGGCAACCAATGTTGGCGGTGACGATCATTTCCGGTTTGCCGCTTTCCAGCGCATTCATTTTGTTATCCCGCAGCTGGCGTGCCAGATCGGGATGCGTTAACGCATATGTTCCCGCTGAACCGCAGCACAGATGGCTGTCGGGAACGTCCGTTAAGGTAAATCCAAGACGAAGCAACACTTTTTCCACTTCGCCGTTCAGCTTTTGCGCATGTTGTAGGGTACACGGGCAGTGGAAGGCCAGTTTTTTATCGCCGCGAACTGCCAGTTTTTCCAGCGGTTCCTCGCGCAGAAGCTCGACTAAATCGACCGCCAGTTCACTGACTTGACGCGCTTTATCGGCATATAACGCATCGTTTTTCAGCATCTGCCCGTACTCTTTGACAAACGCGCCGCAACCGCTGGCGGTTTGCAAAATTGCCTCAGCACCTGCTTCAATCGCGGGCCACCAGGCATCAATATTATTGCGCGCCCGCGCCAGCCCTTTCTCCTGCGCATTAAGATGATAGTCCACCGCGCCACAACAGCCTGCTTCGTTAGCTGACATGACGCTGATCCCCAGACGATCCAGCACTCGCGCAGTTGCCGCGTTGGTGTTGGGCGAAAGCGTAGGCTGGGCGCAGCCTTCCAGCATTAAAACCCGACGCTTATGGCGCAGCGGCGGACGCGGTTTAGCTTTCACCGTTTCAGCAGGCAGTTTTGCTCTGACCTGTTCCGGTAAAAACGGTCGCAGCACCAGCCCTACCTGCGTCAGCGCACGGAAGACCGCCGGACGCGGCACTACCTGGCGCAATCCTTCGCGCAGTATTCGCTCCGGCAGTGGGCGTTTTACTTTCTGCTCGACAATATCACGCCCGATATCCAGCAAATTGTGATAGCGCACACCAGAAGGACAGGTGGTTTCACAATTGCGGCAAGTGAGGCAGCGATCGAGATGCTCCTGTGTTTTAAGCGTGACTTCGTTGCCTTCCAGCACCTGTTTAATCAGATAGATGCGCCCGCGCGGCCCGTCCAGTTCATCGCCCAGAAGCTGATAGGTTGGGCAGGTTGCGGTACAAAATCCGCAGTGAACACAGGCGCGCAGGATGCTGTCGGCTTCCAGCGCCCGCGCGTTCTGCCGCATCTCTTCAGTTAATTGGGTTTGCATAGCCTGCTCCTCAAAGTTCCGCGTACATGCGACCGGGGTTAAACACGCCGCAAGGGTCGAGCTGCTGTTTAAGCTGCTGGTGATAGCGGAATAAAGGAGCCGGTAGCGGGGCAAAGCCACCCTCTCCGGCACTAAAGCGGGTCGCATGACCGCCAGCGTTGCGGGCGATGCGATGGATTTGATTGTCATCGGCTGTCGATTTCAGCCAGCGTAACGCCCCGCCCCAGTCGATCAGTTGCTCGCCGGGTAAATCCATCATCGGCGCATCACTGGGTAATGAAATGCGCCATAAGGTACCTGGTAACGAGAAGAACGGCAGTTGTTGTTCACGCAATTGCTGCCAGAACTGACCCGCAACCTCTTCGCCCCCCAGCAGTTCACGCGCCGCTTTTACCGATCCTTCGCCGCCCTCAAGGCGGATCCACAACGCATTGTCGAAGTAACATAAGCCACTAATGGGTAGCGGCTGGAGTTGCCACTGGGCGATTTCGTTCATGGCTTCTTGCAGGCTGATTTCCCGACGCAGGCTCAGGGAGGCGCGCGGTCGCGGTAACACTTTCATCGAGATTTCAGTGAGCACGCCAAGACAACCGTAGCTTCCGGCCATTAACCGTGAGAGATCGTATCCGGCAACGTTTTTCATCACTTCGCCACCAAAACGCAGATGTTTTCCAGCGCCGGTAATGATGCGCGTGCCGAGGACAAAATCGCGGACCGAACCGCTCCACGGGCGACGCGGCCCCGCCAGCCCGCAGGCGACCATCCCGCCCCAGGTGGCTTCTTCACCATAATGCGGCGGCTCGCAGGGGAGCATTTGCCCGGCGCTCTCCAGCGCCGCTTCAATCGCCACCAGCGGCGTTCCGGCACGCGCGGTTATCACCAGCTCGGTCGGGTCGTAATTAACAATGCCGCGATGACAACGCACATCCAGCGTTTGCCCGGTGACAGGGCGACCTAAAAAGGCTTTGCTATTGCTGCCCTGAATCACCAGCGGCGTTTTATCGCTAATTGCCTGATTCACCTGCTCCAGCAGCGCCTGGCTGTAATCACACTCGCGTAGCATCAGAAACGCTCCAGTTCAGGGAAAGGTAAATGACCGTGATGCACATGCATGGCACCAAATTCAGCACAGCGGTGTAGCGTGGGAATGTTTTTCCCAGGGTTCAGCAAACCATCGGGGTCAAACGCCGCCTTGACCGCATGGAAGGTCGTGATTTCATCGCTGTTGAACTGGGCGCACATTTGATTGATTTTTTCTCGCCCGATGCCATGTTCCCCACTGATGCTGCCGCCAACTTCAACGCAGAGTTCGAGGATCTTCCCACCCAGCTCTTCCGCGCGGGCAAATTCACCGGGTTCGTTGGCATCGAAAAGGATTAACGGGTGCATGTTGCCATCTCCGGCATGAAAGACGTTGGCAACACGTAAATCATATTGCTGCGATAAACGGGCAATGCCTTCCAGTACGCCAGGCAGGGCGCGACGCGGGATGGTGCCATCCATGCAGTAGTAATCCGGGGAGATACGTCCTACCGCCGGGAACGCATTTTTGCGACCGGCCCAGAAACGTACGCGCTCTGCTTCGTCCTGTGCCAGACGGACGTCAGTCGCGCCCGCTTTCAACAAGATGTCGTTAACCCGCTCGCAGTCTTCCTGTACGTCAGACTCCACGCCGTCCAGCTCGCATAACAAAATTGCTTCGGCGTCGACGGGATAACCGGCATGAATAAAATCTTCCGCCGCGCGGATCGACAGGTTATCCATCATCTCCAGCCCGCCGGGGATAATGCCATTGGCGATGATGTCACCAACTGCAAGTCCGGCTTTTTCTACCGAGTCAAAGCTGGCTAACAGAACCCGCGCCACGGGCGGCTTCGGCAGCAGTTTTACCGTCACTTCGGTGGTCACGCCGAGCATACCTTCCGATCCGGTGAACAGCGCCAGCAGGTCAAAACCAGGTGAATCCAGCGCGTCCGATCCCAGCGTCAGCGCCTCGCCGTCCAGCGTTTGCACTTCAATTTTCAGCAGGTTATGTACGGTCAGACCATATTTCAGGCAGTGGACGCCGCCGGCATTTTCTGCCACGTTGCCGCCAATGGAACAGGCGATTTGTGAGGAAGGGTCCGGTGCGTAGTAGAGATTATGCGGTGCAACGGCCTGGGAGATCGCCAGGTTACGCACGCCTGGCTGCACGCGCGCGCGGCGACCAACGGGGTTAATGTCGAGGATCTCTTTAAAGCGCGCCATCACCAACAACACACCTTTTTCCAGCGGCAGCGCGCCACCAGAAAGCCCGGTGCCTGCACCACGGGTCACCACCGGTACACGCAGGCGATGGCAGATAGCAAGAATCGCTGTCACCTGTTCCATTTGCTTAGGCAGAACAACCAGTAATGGACGCGTGCGATACGCGCTCAACCCGTCACACTCGTAAGGAATGATCTCCTCATCGGTATGCAGGATCTCAAGTCCAGGGACATGCTCACGCAGTGCCATCAGTACCGATGTGCGGTCGACATCGGGTAAAGCGCCATCAAGACGCTCTTCGTACAAGATGCTCATGAGTAGGCTTCGCTTTGTTGTGTTGTGTGGCAGCTGATTTTTGCGCGCTGCTTCTGTGAACAGTTATTAAGCGGGCTTTTCGTTTTCGTCTATCTCTTTAGCTACCGGTCAGACCATTTTTTTTCCAGCTCTGTGACCTTGCCTTGGTTAACTCAATGTTAAATTGATGTAACATAATCACTTACGTGATGTGCGTGTTTTGCGAGTTAAGAACAGAAAAATTGGTCCTACCTGTGCACGAGGTCCGGGAATGAAAGATGAACGTCGCCCTATTTGCGAAGTGGTTGCAGAGAGTATCGAACGGTTAATTATCGACGGCGTACTGAAGGTCGGTCAGCCACTTCCCTCGGAACGTCGACTGTGTGAAAAGCTCGGCTTCTCACGCTCCGCACTGCGTGAAGGGCTGACCGTGCTGCGCGGGCGCGGGATTATTGAAACGGCGCAGGGTCGCGATTCTCGTGTCGCACGGCTTAATCGGGTGCAGGACACCAGCCCGCTGATCCATCTGTTCAGTACGCAGCCGCGAACGCTGTACGATCTGCTCGACGTTCGCGCATTACTGGAGGGCGAATCGGCAAGGCTGGCGGCAACGCTGGGAACGCAGGCTGATTTTGTTGTGATAACCCGCTGTTATGAAAAAATGCTCGCCGCCAGTGAGAACAACAAAGAGATTTCGCTGATCGAACATGCGCAGTTGGATCACGCTTTCCATCTCGCCATTTGTCAGGCTTCTCACAATCAGGTGCTGGTGTTTACGCTGCAATCATTGACCGATCTGATGTTTAATTCAGTGTTTGCCAGCGTAAATAATCTCTACCATCGACCACAGCAAAAAAAGCAGATCGATCGCCAGCATGCGAGGATCTACAACGCGGTGTTGCAGCGGCTGCCGCACGTCGCCCAGCGCGCAGCACGCGATCATGTGCGGACCGTGAAAAAGAATCTCCACGATATCGAGCTGGAAGGCCACCATTTGATTCGCTCGGCGGTGCCGCTGGAGATGAACCTGAGTTAGCTGGTATTAAATCTGCTTTTCATACAATCGGTAACGCTTGTACGGCTCCGCCCCAATGCGTTCCAGCATGTTATTCATGCCTGTATTGGTTTCGAGGATCCATGACATCTCCAGCGCATCGATCTTCCGGCGGGCAAACGGATCGCGTAAGGCTTCAATCAATAACAGCGCAATCACCGGGCCGATGCGGCTGAACTGATACTCGTCGCGCACGCCCATCAGCGGTACTCGCGCAGTTCGCACACCGCTGACTTTCAAACGCCACAGCAATTTTGCCCAGCCGAAGGGAAAGAGCGATCCGTTCAGATCGGCAATCGCCTCGTTGATGTTCGGCAAGCCGACAATAAACGCGCAGGGTGCAGAATCAATCTCAGCGATATAGATCATATCGTCCGGCACCAGATATTTAAGTTGATCGCCCATGGTCGCGAATTCATGTTCGGTAAACGGCACAAATCCCCAGTTGTGCTGCCAGCCAGAGTTGAAAATCTCACGCAGGATCTGCATTTCTTCGGCAAACCGCTGACGATTGATGCAGCGAATGGTCACCTTTTTGCGCACCTGATCCATCAGTTTTTTTAGCGCCGGAGAGAAAGTGAGATCGGTTCGCTGCATCCACCACGCCAGTAAATCAATGCCTTTGTGATAACCCAGTTGTTCAATATGCGCGGCATACCACGGTTTGCCGTGTGGCATCATCGCACAGGGTGGTGTGTCAAAACCTTCAATCAGTAATCCGCTTTCCTGATTGATATTCAGGCTGAAAGGCCCGCTGATCTTACTTGCACCTTGTGACTTAAACCACGCTTCCGCTGCGCCAAACAACGCGGCAAAAACCTGCGGATCATCAATGGCGTCAATCATGCCGAAATGACCGGTATCTTCACCGTAACGCTCACGGTGCAAGGTATCTATTTGCGCGGTAATACGCCCAACTATCTGCCCCGCTTTTTTTGCCACCCACGCCTGCCAGATGATATGGTCCGTCCCCGGATTTTTCGCAGACAAATGCTCGTTGCGTTCTATGAATAAAGGGGGTATCCAGTTTGGATCGTCGGGATAAAGTGATGACGGAAAAGCGATAAATGCCTTAAGGTCATTTTTATTAATTACTTTTTCAATTTTAATCATCAGCAGATCGCATTCCATATCTCTGTGGATAACAAATAATTAACGGTGAAAAACAGGTTGCAACAGCAACGAACGACACCTTAATAATCAACCCAATGAATACAAACAAAGAATAAATAGTATTTATTAATGATTATGATAAGGTTAGAGACTACACAGAAGCGCCTCAATGCCTTTTGTCGATTTAAGGCGACCGGACAAGGCTTCTTCTTAATATATTCATAAATTAAATATCATTCACAATAAAAACAAAAAACTTAAACTCATTATTTAAATCAATATTCATTTTCACACCGATGAAAATACTATCTCATTTATCTTTTATGCCTATATAATCCACCGCATTATTGTCATTTTATTTTTGATATCCAATTTTTTCGTGGTGTATATGTCTAATAAAATCTTTACGCATTCCCTACCTATGCGCTATGCCGATTTTCCAACGCTGGTTGATGCTTTGGACTACGCCGCTCTGAGTAGCGCCGGAATGAATTTTTATGACAGACGTTGCCAACTTGAAGATCAACTGGAATATCAGACGTTAAAAACGCGTGCCGAAGCTGGTGCGAAGCGGTTGTTATCGCTGAACCTGAAAAAAGGCGAACGTGTGGCGCTGATTGCCGAAACGAGTAGCGGGTTTGTAGAGGCTTTTTTTGCCTGTCAGTATGCTGGCTTAGTCGCCGTCCCGTTGGCGATTCCAATGGGCGTCGGTCAGCGGGATTCCTGGAGCGCCAAACTCCAGGGTTTACTGGCAAGTTGCCAGCCCGCAGCCATTATCACTGGTGATGAGTGGTTGCCACTGGTCAATGCCGCGACGCATAACAACCCCGAATTACATGTTTTAAGCCACGCCTGGTTTAAGGCATTACCGGAAGCCGATGTTGCGCTCCAGCGTCCAGTTCCGAACGATATCGCCTACCTCCAGTACACCTCCGGCAGCACCCGTTTTCCCCGTGGCGTCATTATCACCCATCGCGAAGTGATGGCTAATCTACGTGCTATAAGCCACGACGGCATTAAATTACGCCCTGGCGACCGCTGCGTCTCCTGGCTGCCTTTCTACCATGATATGGGACTGGTCGGCTTTCTCCTGACCCCCGTCGCCACGCAGCTTTCAGTAGATTATTTGCGCACTCAGGATTTTGCCATGCGTCCTCTGCAATGGCTTAAATTGATCAGTAAAAATCGCGGCACCGTTTCCGTTGCGCCGCCGTTTGGCTATGAATTGTGCCAGCGCCGCGTGAATGAAAAAGATCTCGCTGAACTGGATCTTTCCTGCTGGCGCGTCGCTGGTATTGGTGCAGAACCCATCTCCGCAGAACAACTCCATCAATTCGCTGAATGTTTCCGTCAGGTTAACTTTGACAATAAAACTTTCATGCCGTGCTACGGACTGGCAGAAAATGCGCTGGCTGTCAGCTTCTCTGATGAAGCCTCCGGGGTTGTGGTTAACGAAGTGGATCGCGACATCCTCGAATATCAGGGTAAAGCCGTCGCGCCGGGTGCAGAGACACGCGCCGTATCGACTTTCGTCAACTGCGGCAAAGCGTTGCCGGAACATGGCATTGAAATCCGCAATGAAGCAGGTATGCCGGTCGCGGAACGTGTGGTAGGCCATATTTGCATCTCCGGCCCCAGTCTGATGAGCGGTTACTTTGGCGACCAGGTTTCGCAAGACGAGATTGCCGCGACGGGCTGGTTAGACACCGGCGACCTCGGTTATCTGCTGGACGGTTATCTGTATGTCACCGGACGCATTAAAGATCTGATTATTATTCGTGGCCGTAATATCTGGCCGCAGGATATTGAATATATAGCGGAACAGGAACCGGAAATTCATTCTGGCGATGCGATTGCTTTTGTTACCACCCAGGAAAAAATCATTTTGCAGATCCAGTGTCGGATCAGCGATGAAGAACGTCGCGGACAGCTTATCCACGCGCTGGCAGCACGGATCCAAAGCGAATTTGGCGTAACAGCGGCTATCGATCTGTTGCCGCCCCACAGCATTCCCCGAACGTCCTCCGGCAAGCCTGCCCGTGCGGAAGCGAAAAAACGTTATCAGAAGGCTTATGCTGCAAGCCTTCATGTGCAGGAATCCCTGGCATGAATCAAACTGTCGCGGTGACGGGCGCTACCGGGTTTATCGGTAAATATATTATCGATAACCTGCTCGCCCGCGGCTTTCACGTTCGCGCATTGACGCGTACTGCCCGCGCTCACGTCAATGATAATCTCACCTGGAAGATACTCATTCACTTAGCGAGCTGGTTGCCGGAGCCAGCGCAGTGGTCCATTGCGCCGGGCAAGTGCGCGGGCACAAAGAAGAGATTTTCACCCGCTGTAACGTTGACGGCAGCCTGCGCCTGATGCAAGCAGCAAAAGAGAGCTGCTTTTGCCAACGTTTTCTGTTTATCTCTTCGCTGGCGGCGCGCCATCCCGAGCTCTCCTGGTACGCAAATTCCAAACACATCGCCGAACAACGGCTGACTGCAATGGCTGACGAAATTACGCTGGGCGTTTTTCGCCCGACAGCCGTGTATGGTCCCGGCGATAAAGAGTTAAAACCGCTGTTTGACTGGATGCTGCGCGGCCTGCTGCCACGACTTGGTGCACCAGATACACAGCTCTCTTTCCTGCACGTCACCGATTTTGCGCAAGCAGTGGGTCAGTGGTTAAGCGCCGAAACTGTACAGACGCAAACCTATGAATTATGCGATGGCGTCGCTGGCGGCTATGACTGGCAACGCATACAGCAACTTGCCGCCAACGTCCGTTGCGGTTCCGTGCGAATGGTTGGTATTCCTCTGCCGGTACTCACCTGCCTTGCGGATATCAGTACCGCGTTGAGTCGCCTGGCAGGTAAAGAACCTATGCTGACCCGCTCGAAAATTCGTGAATTAACCCACGCCGACTGGTCGGCAAGTAATAACCGTATTTCTGAAGATATTAATTGGTTTCCCGGGATTAGCCTGGAACACGCATTACGCAACGGGCTATTTTGATTGTCTTGTTTAAAGGTGTGTTAACGTTTCTATGGTAAATCGTGAAATAGTAATGGATTACATCCTTTCCTGTTTACAGGATTTGGTCGAAAACGGTGTGGAAATTAAGCCCGACAGCGATCTCGTCAACGATCTTGGCCTGGAGTCGATCAAAGTGATGGATCTCTTAATGATGCTGGAAGACAGATTCGATATTTCCATTCCTATTAATATTCTGCTGGATGTCAAAACCCCTGCGCAATTAATGGAAACTCTACTTCCATGGCTGGAGAATAAATAATGGGGCTATACGATAAATATGCGCGCCTTGCTGGCGAGCGACTGCAATTTAGTGACAACGGGTTAACACCGTTTGGCACCTGTATTGATGAAGTGTATTCCGCCACCGAAGGCCGGATCGGCAATAAAAAAGTGATTCTGGCCGGGACCAATAATTATCTCGGTTTAACCTTTAATCATGATGCCATCAGCGAAGGTCAGGCCACGTTAGCGGCCCAAGGTACCGGCACCACCGGTTCTCGTATGGCAAACGGCAGTTATGCGCCGCACCTGGCGTTAGAGAAAGAGATTGCCGAGTTTTTCAATCGCCCTACCGCTATCGTTTTTTCAACCGGTTATACCGCTAATTTAGGCGTCATCAGCGCACTTGCCGACCATAACGCCGTGGTGTTACTGGATGCCGACAGCCACGCCAGTATTTATGACGCCTGTTCTCTCGGTGGCGCGGAAATTATTCGTTTCCGCCATAACGATGCTAAAGATCTGGAACGGCGCATGGTTCGCCTCGGTGAACGGGCGAAAGAGGCGATTATCATCGTTGAGGGCATCTACAGCATGCTCGGTGACGTTGCGCCGCTGGCGGAAATTGTTGATATCAAACGTCGTCTCGGTGGTTATTTGATTGTCGATGAAGCGCATTCGTTTGGCGTGTTAGGCGCAACGGGGCGCGGACTGGCTGAAGCTGTCGGCGTTGAAGATGATGTGGATATTATCGTTGGTACTTTCAGTAAAAGTCTGGCCTCGATTGGCGGTTTTGCTGTCGGTTCGGAAGCGATGGAAGTGCTGCGCTACGGCAGCCGCCCGTATATTTTTACCGCCTCTCCTTCTCCGTCCTGCATTGCGACCGTGCGCTCGTCGTTAAGAACTATTGCCACACAACCAGAGCTGCGGCAAAAGCTGATGGATAACGCCAACCATCTGTATGACGGTCTGCAAAAACTGGGTTATGAGTTAAGTTCACATATTAGCCCGGTAGTGCCAGTAATAATCGGTTCGAAAGAGGAAGGTTTACGCATCTGGCGCGAGCTTATCTCGCTGGGCGTGTATGTGAATCTTATCCTGCCGCCTGCCGCGCCTGCAGGCATCACGCTGCTGCGCTGTAGCGTAAATGCTGCCCACAGTCGTGAGCAAATCGATGCCATCATTCAGGCATTTGCTACTCTGAAGCAGTAATGTGAGCCCGCCGTGGTGTTTGCGCCACGGCGGGTTTAATGTTGTCTGTCATACCAATACACCAGGCTCAACGCCACCAACACAAACGCTACCGGTAAACCGAGCGCGGTAACAGGTGCGCTTAACGCAAATAGCAATCCCAGATTAACCATGATTTGATAGCTGATCCAGGTGAGTAAGCCCACGATGACGCCTACAGCGAGACGGCTACCCATCCCAGGCGAACGCGGGGCAGTAAAGGTAAACGGCACAGCCAGCAAAATCATCGCCAGGGTCAGGATGGGTTGCCCCAGTTTTTCCCACAGTGCAAGGCGGTATTCGCTGCTGGGTTGCCCGGTTTCCTGCAAATAATGGATGTAATGATTAAGCTGACGGACAGAAAAAGTATTCCCCGGCATTGATAACTCTTCAAGATTCATACTGGTGAAGGCCGATTGCCAGGCAAGATTATCTAATGTTTCCAGCGTTTCTTTGCCATTCAGCCATTTTTTATGATTCACACCATGCAGGACCCACGTTTTGTCGTCTTTAATGGTGGCACTGCGTGCATAAATGTAGGATTCAAGCGAGAGATCGTCGCGATAATGAAATATCTCCACGCCCACCGGCTGGCCCTGCTCGTTCAGCGATTTCACCGTCACAAATTCATTACCACGCCTGGCCCACAGCATATTGCCGGTAATGTCATCGTCCTCCCCCAACGCGGTGGCGGTCGATTTGATTTGCAACGCCTGTTGCTGCAATGGCGACGCCACCCACTCATCTATCGCGCCTAACGAAACAGTCCACAATATCCCGGCAACCAGCGCCACCAGTGCAATACGGAAGATAGAAAACCCCGTGCTGCGAATGGCGGTAAGCTCACTGTTTTTCGATAACTGCCCCAGTCCAACAATACCACCCAATAACGCGATAAACGGCGAAAGTTCGACCAGTGTGCGCGGTAAGGTCATTAGCACCACCAGCACCGCCTGAGTCCAGCGATAACCGCCCGGGCTGACATCATCCAGTTCGTTAATCAGGTTGAAGGTGGTAAAAAGCGGCAGCAATAGCCCTGCGGCGGCGGCAAAACCGAGAAAGAGATGACGGATTAAATAGCGACTGAAAACATTCATCGGGAAAATTTCTGCAGCAAAGAGAAGTCGCGTGCGACCAGCATCAGCAGGCCCATTAGCATGAGTCCGGGTACTAACCACAAACCAGGAATGAGGGGAATCGCGCCGTTAGCCACCAGCGTACGGCAGACGTCGCCGCCATAAAAAATGGCAATAAACAGCAACGTCAGTGGCAATAATGTTGAAAATCGCCCTTGCCGCGGTTTTACCCGACTTAATGAAATGGCCAGCAGCGCCATCAACAATGCTGTCAGGCCACGGCTTTGTCGCCATTGCAGTTCGGCATGATCGGCAGGAAAGGCGGAGCGCGCCAGCTCCGTGACCGATTTTGCTTTGCGTTTGACGTTAGGGCTTTGATCCAGCGGATTCAGATGTAATTGCAGATTACGGTAGATCTGTTCGTTGTCGTCACGCCCCTGATGATCGAGAAGATAGGCAGTGCCGTTGTGCAACATAACGGTCGGTTTCTCGGGTGATGGGTCAACCACATCAACCGAACGGGCGCGGAAAATGCGGGTTCGATTGGCAGTAGAAGTATAAATCAGCGCGTCAGTCAGGCGATTATTATCCTGATCCACCGTCTGCGAAAGGATCATTCGTCCGTTATCGTTAGTGTTAAATTTCTTTGCCCGCAACTGGCGAACATCCAGCTCCGACTGCGACTGCTGCTCCAGTTGATAAATCTGCGTATAAGCCCACGGACGACCATACATCGACAGAAGGGTGACAAAAATACTTAGCGGTATCGCCAGATAAAGAACGGCTTTGTACAAGCGTCCCGGACTGCCCCCCGCCGCAGAGATAGCGGTAATTTCCGAGTCGGTATACATCTGCCCTAGCGTCACGCCAACTGACACATACAGACCAACAGGTAACAACATCTCCAGTGCAATCAGCACTTTGTAGAAAACGATATCCAGCACAACATCAAGAGCTAATGTCCCATTTGCCGCTTCGGTCAGATAACGCTGTGCGGAGTAGCTGGCGAAAATAAAGATCAGAAAACCGACGATAATCAGCACCAGACGGCGCGTACCACGCATGATGTAGTGTTCAACCAGCTTCATCTCACTAACGCCCTCAATCCTTTGAATTTTTTATTCATTGATCAGTTTCTGCGCCAGCGCAATGACATGATCTACCTCTTCCGGCGTCAGGCTGCCGTCCTTTGCCCACTGAATTTGCCCGGCTTTATTCAGCACCAGAATGGTTGAACTCTGCTCCGGCAAGCGCCAGGCAACGCGTCCCTGTCCATTGCCGTCAATAATGAATTGCGCCCACGGATAGCGGCGTTTATTTTTTTCGATTTTGCCAACAACAAAATAGCCAGTACCAAAGATGGCATCATCGGTGTTCACAATGGTGGTGGGCTGAAAACGATCCTGCGGAAAGTTTGCCGCTTCAACCGCTTTAATTAACAGTGAGTTCTTTTTCTTCGCCGACTTACGCCCGGCGATATACTGAATAATGCGGACTTTTCCCGCTAATTGTGTGCTGTTCCACTTTTGGTAGTGAATTTCGTCGTCGCTATTCAGAAGCAGCTCGCCGCCTTCCTGGATATAAACAGGGGTAACCGTTTTGCCAGTGACGAAATTGTGTGCCTGCACACCCGGGGCTAAAAGCATGATAATCAGCGCAATAATCAAACGAGATGACATCATTGCTCCGGTTATAGCGGAAAACGCGAAATCAGCAGCTCTAAGCGCTGGCGAATATCGCTATCCAGCGCCACCGGTGCATCATACGACTGGCGGTTTTCCATATCATCCGCCACCATGTCGTCGTGTTTATCTCCCATCAGGCCATTAATGGCGGCGAGGAAACGGGAAATCTGTAACGCCTCTTTATTTTCAGGATCAAGCGATCTTAAGGTGTCGTAATAAGAAACCTGTTGGCTGATGATTTTTCGCACATCATGAAATTCCCTGCCGGTTAGTCGCGGTTTGGCAATAATCTCTTTCAGGGTATGCATTTGCTTTTGCCGATAGGCAATAAAACCGCTTACGCTTTCTAACTGGCTATGGCGTAATGAATAGTTCACCAACGACCAGACCGGAGAGCTTAAATAAATCCGTAACAGGTTGCCGTAATACGACACAATATTTTTCTTACCGTTACGAAAGCCGTCCTGAAAACGCCCCAGAAAAACGGTCGTTTTGCCGAATAAAAATCCGGCCTGATGCTTCTTTAAATACAGCCGTTGCGCAAAACGCAGGTGCTTGTAGCGCGCTCGCATGTATTTAAATTGTTTGCGCTCATCAGCAGTCAGCTCATCGCCTTTGGCTTGTTTGCGAACTAAACGCAGTAACTCCTGACGATTAACGCCATTGAGCCAGAATTGCAGGCATAACGCGTAATTATCATGAATGATTTCGGTGGTACAACTTAGTGCAATAGTCGGCGGCAAACTAACCTGTGCATCAACGACATCATCTTCTTCAATCGCAACAAATAGACGCTCGCTCGCCTCAAGCGGGAAATATTTTCTCATCATCAGGATTTCTCTCCGGCTGCGTTATAAAGCAAGGAATGGCGCTGAAAAAATGCCTTTAAGGTTGGAATTAACGAGAGCGCCACGTCCAGACATTGCCCACCGAAGTAAGCAAACGCTGCTCCCAGCACACCAAACAGATGACAGAACATGAACAGCAATACGATGTAGCCGATTGAGGCGATGGTTTGCGCCACGAGAAAAGCGCGCTGTTTTCCCGCCATCAATAGCAATGACTCCTGAGGGAAGCCCAGCATCGAAATCACAATTGCGCCCAGCATCACCTGAATCAGGTCATACGCTTCGAGATACTTAACGCCAAACACCAGCGAAATGAGCGGCTTGCCGACGATCAACACCGCGAGCGCCACCAGAATACCGATTCCGCCCGCCAGTAAACCGGACTTCACACCTAACAACCACGGTCTGGTGGTGCGCGGATCTAAACGCATCACCTCTGGGTAAAAACTTTTACCCAGCAAACCCGCTGGCGTTCCGGCGGCGTCGAAGAATGTCATGGCGATTTTAAATAACCCGGCGGCAGCGAGTCCTAACACGATCCCCACCAGCACTGTGCTGCACGAGTTACGCGCCGACCAGATGGAGTGGGCAATGTTGGTTGACCAGACAAAACTCCACGCGCCTTTGATGTGTCGGGCAGACTCAAACAGATTCAATTTGAAGGCATTATGGATATTTCTGCGGCGTAATTCGCGCGCTGCAAACCACCAGTACATGGTGCCGCCAACCAGATTCGACACGTACCAGGCAATAACAAAACCCGCAAAACCAAAGTCAAAATACCAGGCTACGACGCTCCCCGCTGCGCGCAGAAAAGGTTTCGTCGCCTGCTGTACAGCAATTAAATCGAAGCGATCTACCGCACGCAGAATGCCGGTCGGCGTGGAGGAAGCCATTGAAGGAATGAGCGTGCAATACAGCGCCGCCAGCCAAAAGCTTTGGTCATCCAGACCTAATGAATGGGAAAGGAATGGCAGTAAGGCAATGCCGCCGACAATCGCCACCGCGCCGCTGACGATATCCAGCGAGAAGGAAAATGAGACGACATTGCGAAATTGCTGCGGATTATTGTTGGTCAAGGCTGGCGTTCCGTACTGAACCACCAGCTGCCATGTCTGAAACTTAATAAAATCGCTGATCGACTTGGCGTACGATTGCACAATCACCAGTACGCCAAACATGGCGGGCGTCATCCCTTTACCGGCACACGAGAGCGCCAACAGCCCCAGCAAGGCGCTCACGACATTACTGGAGCCTAACCAGGCGCTATTGCGAATAATGGTGCGAAACGCGCCATCTGCAAACCAATGTTTGATGTTAAAACCCGCCAATTCAGCCTGACCTTATCGTTGATAGTAAAAAGTATCCCGCCAGCCTTAAGTTAAACTTCGGCGGTCAGAAACGATGGCAACCAGAGAAACCGCCTTCTGTGCCTGTTCCAGCACTTCGCTGTAGGGCGCTCTGGAATCAATCTCAAGAATTTTTGTGCCGTTATAGCCAATCGTCGACATGACGCCGATTTTGTCCTGCAGCTCGGCATAGTCATGGTCAGGCTTGCGGGAGATGGCAGTCTCAATATCAATGCCCAGGCGAATAATTAATTCCGGGCGATATTGCGCCATTTGTTGGTATAAACGCCGTTCGCGCTGCGCCAGAAACATGCTGATTTTCCCGGTCGCACGTTCGACGCCAATCCCCGGTCCGTCATAATAAAAGCCCGAAATTTCAGCCTGCGGGAAGCGATCGCTGACCACCAGAACGCCACTTTGCGCCAGTCGCTGAACCTTGCGCAGATTCGCCATTCTTCGCAGCGAGAAGCAGTACATAATCACCGCCGCCCATAGCGCCGGAGATTTGGTTTTCATGCTTTGGGTTTTCGAGGATTTGGCCGCCAGTCGCCGTTCCAGCCAGACGCCAACCAACGGCAATCGTTTGATTTTGTCGCCGTCTTCGCCGGAGAGCAGCCCCAGATAGCGGCGCTCGGTTTGCCAGTGTTGTTGCAGCGATTTCACCAGGTCGGTGGTCAGCGTGGATTTACCGGTGCCATCACACCCGACCACCGCAATCAGCCCCGGAATGTAGTTGGGCTGCGGTGCGGTTGTACTATTAACAGTTTGTGTTTGTAGTGCATCCATTCGTTAAATCATCCCCTATCCATTTTGGTGATCAGGAAAGCGCGGCGTGAATTGCGCGTAGTGACGCTTGCAGAATTTCATCGGCTGGGTGTCGCCCATCCAGTTCAAGGATCTTTGCACCATTGAATGTCAGTTGCGGCGTAACGGCGATTTTTTCCTGTAACGCTGCCAGTTGGTGGTCAGGTTTACGCGCAAACGCCGTTTGTTCATCAATGCCAAGACGAATCAACAATACGGGCAAATAAGATGCCATCCATTGGTACAGCTTCAGCTCGCGCTGCCTTAACATTTTTATCCAACCGTTACCGCCCGTGGTTTTTGCCAATTGCGGGCCATCAAAGCGAAAACCCGGCACTTCAACCTGCGGGTAGCGGTCGGTGATGAGCAGAAAGCCTTGCTGGCTTTTACACAACATTTTGCGAAACTTGTACGCCCGCCAGCAGGAAAGCAGATAGATAACCAGAGCAGTAATATTGCCAGGCGGTGTTGAGGGTTTTTCGTGCACATGTGCCGCTTTACTTCGCAGATAACGCCCAAAAGGTGCGCCAATAACAGGGAGCTGTGAAATCCATTCGCCAATTCGCCCGGACGATTGCCCGAGATAAATGTGTTCTGCTGGCATTCTTGCTGCCAGTTCATTTACCAGGCTTGCCGTGAGGGTCGATTTACCTGAACCATCACATCCTACAATGGCAATAACACGCACTGGCGTGGAATTAATTATTGACATATTACGTTGATTCACGAAAAACCCGGCAGTAAATAATGTATTGAATATTACGTGGTCCGTGCTCAGAATATCCGTTCAACCTTATTGTGACAATGGTTAATTGTGACATTGACCTGAATTACGCTTTCATAAAAACATATTAACCAAATAAATATTTTGGATGGATATTTAAATTTAAGGATATATTCATGCAGTCAATAACACCTCCATTAATTGCCGTTATTGGTAGCGATGGTTCAGGCAAGTCAACGGTGTGTGAACATCTCATTACCGTTGTCGAAAAATATGGTGCTGCCGAAAGAGTTCATTTAGGAAAACAAGCCGGAAATGTCGGTCGTGCAGTGACAAAATTACCGTTGATGGGAAAATCCTTACATAAAACAATTGAACGAAATCAGGTGAAAACAGCAAAAAAATTGCCAGGACCAGTTCCGGCGCTGGTAATTACAGCGTTTGTCGCCCGTCGCTTACTGCGCTTTCGTCATATGCTTGCCTGTCGTCGTCACGGGTTAATTGTTCTAACCGACCGTTATCCTCAGGACCAAATTCCTGGCGCTTACGATGGTACGGTGTTCCCACCTAACGTTGAAGGTGGTCGTTTTGTCTCATGGCTGGCAAGCCAGGAACGTAAAGCGTTTCACTGGATGGCGAGCCATAAGCCTGATCTGGTCATCAAACTCAATGTCGATCTAGACGTGGCCTGCGCGCGTAAGCCTGACCACAAAAGGGAATCGCTGGCAAGAAAGATAGCCATAACGCCACAGTTAACCTTTGGTGGTGCACAACTGGTTGATATCGATGCCAATCGGCCACTGGAACAGGTGTTGGTTGATGCAGAAAAAGCGATTACGGATTTTATGACCGCGCGTGGTTATCACTAGTCAAAAATGGAAATGCCCGATCGCCAGGACCGGGCATTTTCAGGAAGGTTAAATCAACTGCAATGCTATCCAGTACAGCCCACCAGAAAGAAAAATTGCCGCCGGTAAAGTAAACACCCACGCCATCAGGATGCTGGTTACCGTTTTACGCTGTAACCCACCGCCGTCCACCACCATCGTCCCTGCTACCGCAGACGAGAGGACGTGTGTTGTGGAGACAGGCATCCCAATATAACTGGCAAGGCCGATAGACACTGCCGCCGTCATTTGTGCCGCCATGCCTTGCGCATACGTCATGCCGCGCTTACCAATCTTCTCACCGATGGTCATCGCTACACGACGCCAGCCAATCATGGTGCCAATGCCGAGCGCCAGTGCTACCGCCATGATGATCCACACCGGAGCGTACTCAATGGTGCTTAACATATCGCTGCGCAGTTTTTTCAGCAGGTTCTGGTCTTCTTTACTGACGCCTGGCAGTTTCGCCAGCTTCGCGGAGGTATCAGAGATGCACAGCATAATGCGGCGCAGCTGGCTGCGCTGACTCACGCTTAACGGCTCGTAACTTTCCATATTGCCTGGCAGCATCGTTTTAACGCGCGCAATCGCATCAAAGGTATTTGCCGGATGACAGTGAAACTCTGTTACTTGCGTGCCATCAGTCGATGCTGCAGGCAATGGAGGTTCCATCGCAATCAACTTCTGCGGCAGTTCAGGATGCTGTTGCAGGTAGTGTTCGAAGTTGGTAACGGCATCGCGGGTACGGGTAATTTCATAGCCGGACGCATTCATATTGACGACGAAGCCAGCAGGGGCAATCCCCACCAGTACCAGCATTACCAGGCCGATCCCTTTTTGTCCGTCGTTCGCGCCGTGCGAAAACGCCACGCCCGCAGCGGAAACAATCAGCGCAATACGCGTCCAGAATGGCGGTTTACGTTTGCCTTTTTTCTTTTTGCGATCTTCCGGAATGCGGTGAATACGGTCACGCTTTTTCGTCCCGCTCCAGTAGCGTCGCAGCAGGAATATCAGGCCTCCCGCAATGACCAGGCCGACGATAGGGGAAACAATCAGCGAGGAGAAAATTTTGGTCACTTCACGCAGGTTTAACGCATCCATCACCGATGAGCCGGTTAACAGCGCGTTGGTTAAACCGATGCCGATAATCGCACCAATCAAGGTGTGCGAACTGGAGGCCGGTAAACCGAAGAACCACGTTCCCAGGTTCCAGATAATCGCCGCCAGCAGCATGGAAAAGACCATCGCCAGACCGTGGGTTGACCCCATATTCAGCAACAAATCGGTTGGTAACATATGGACAATGGCATAGGCAACGCTAAGTCCGCCCAATAACACGCCAAAAAAGTTAAAAAATGCCGCCATCACCACAGCAAGTTGTGGTTGCATGGCACGAGTATAAATAACGGTTGCCACCGCATTCGCCGTGTCATGAAAACCATTGATTGCTTCGTAGAACAACACAAATGCCAGAGCAAGCAATAACAAAAGCCCTGTGTATATATCAAGGCCAACAAATAAATTTAGCATATATTAGATTACGCCATTTTGAATTTACGAACGGACGCATTATCAGTGACTTTAACGGCATGGGCAAAGTGAAATATCATTTTTTAACGATAAAAAGAGTATTATTTCTTGTGTATCAGACAATAAGCATTCATTCAAAACCTTTAGAAATAATCAAAACACAGGTATTCCACTGGTTAATATATTCACATATGAAATGAATAAATATTAGAACATATAAATATTGAATATTTTGATTAATCCCCGTACTGATTATTCTTCATAATCAGTACGGGGTTGCTACAACATGTATTACTTTTTCACCACAATTAACGGTTCAATATCACTCTCTTTTTTGATGACCAGTGATTCATCACCGCGCAAACACGTCCCACCGTAGTTGCCGCCCACGGTGAAGGTACATACCTGAATGTATTTACCGTCCACTTTCGGCAAACACCACAGTTGCTGATAGATGTTTTTCTGCTCGGCAAATTTACCGCTGGTTTTGTCCAGCACCTCTTCATGATGGCTGACCAGGTCGATATTGCTACCACAGCGACCGGCAATCGGTTTCACTGCGTAACCTGTTTTCACCAATTCATCATTAACAGTGAAATCGGTATCCAGCAGGTAACGATGGTGCGGGAACAGCGACCAGAGGATCGGCAGAATCGCTTTGTTGCCGGGGATCACCGTCCACAGCGGCTCAAAGACCAGCACTTCCGGGCGCAGCAATACGTCGATAAGACGCACTTCGTTTTGCGGATGACCGGTACGGATTGGCACCGCAGCAAACTCACGGTCGCTAACTTCACGAATCTGATCAAACGCGGTTTCCCACGCCCAGGTTTTCCACACGCAGTTAACCAGCCGTCCTTCCCCATCAATCAGTTGCCCGGCAGCATCCCAGCCCAGTTCATCCAGCCCGCGCAAGATACGCGTTTCAAAGCCCGCCTGGTGCAGCGCCTGCTCCATAAACTGCGCGTGATAGTTTTCCTCGATATCTTTGTCCTGCATGATATGGACAAACGGACGTGCACGACTGTGTTTCCAGGCACCAGCCAGTTCGTTAATCAG
>OGDF01001007.1_pt1 | contig 43096 bp, 41 predicted proteins | sample 1570141 | NCBI WGS metagenome assembly OGDF01 (sample SAMEA4370581, study PRJEB24528) | human gut metagenome
CTTCTTAAAAATCTGAAAGCCATCCACCGGAATGATGAGGGCGTCCACCACCTGGGACAGGGTGTTCTTGTCGTACCGCCCCTCCACCACGATGGCCTCTTTGATCTTCAGCATCCCTTTCGCCTCCTCATCCTGCCGCCAGCTTGAGCAGCAGGTCGGTCAGCAGCTCCTCCCGATCAATGCCGGTGGATTTCATGGCCAGGTCAGTCTCCGCCGCCAGTGCCACGGCATTGCGGCACCATTTTAGGTCGAACTGCCGGGCGGAACGCATCAGGTTTCCCGCCTGCCAGCTGCTGCGCAGCTTCCACAGGTCGGCTACATAGCCCTGCCCTTTTCCGCTCTCCAGCGCCAGCCGTGCCGACCACATCTGCCGGAGCTGCCCCGCCAGGACGGCCAAAATCATGATCGGCTCCTCGTTCATCTGGTACAGCTCGCCCAGCACCAGAGCCGCCTGGTCGAAGTTCCGTGCTGCCACCGCTTTGGACAGCTCGTACACCTTGGCGTCCAGCACCGGAGTCGCTACTGCGTCTATGTCCGCTCGGGTGATCTTGGAGCCCGCCGCGTAGCTGCCCACCTTTTGAATTTCCCCGCCCAGGTTGGTCATCAGGCCGCCGCAGACGAAGGTCAGGTACTCCGCTGTGGAGTTGTCGATCTCCTTGCCCAGGGCTTTGCAATGCCGCCGAATCCAGGCGTTTAAATCGCTCTGCTGCTGGGGTTGGAACTCCACCACGGTGGCCACTTTTTTCAGCAGTTTGCCCAGCTTGGTGTTGCCGCCGGACTTGTAGGGGAGCAGGTCGTAGACGAAGATGAGGCAGACATACTCAGGCAGGTCTTGGAACATCTGTTCCAGTCTGTCCCGCCGGCTCTCATTCTCGAACAGGTCGTAGTCGTAGACCAAGATCACCGTCCGCTGGCTCATCATGGGCAGGGTGTCCACGCAGTCCGCCAGGGTCTGGATGTCCAGCTCTTTCCCCTGGAACTGGTGGAGATTAAAGGTCTCCATCCCTTCCGTGAGCAGCTTTTTCTGCACCTGCTGGATGTAATAGTCCCGTAAATAATCCTCCTCTCCGTAAAACAGGTATAAATTGCCCAAGTTATTTTCGGACAACTCCTTTTTCAATTTTGCCAATCCGGCGTCCTGCCGTTTTTTCTGCGCCATTGTCCGCTCAATCCTCCTGAATGGTGATCGTTCCCTCCAAATCCGTCCGGTAGACGGCTATGTTCCGTTCTTTCAGCCGGTCCAATGTGGCCTGACCGGGGTGCCCGTAGCTGTTCTCCTCCCCCACCGAAATGACCGCCGCTTCCGGCGTGGTGGCGTCCAGCAGCTCCTTACCAGTGGAGTAGGAGGAGCCATGGTGACCGGCCACCAGCACTTCCACGTCCGGCAGCGGCTTCGCTTTCAGCAGCTTCTTTTCGGTGGCCTTGTCCATGTCGCCGGTGACCAGCACATCAAAGTCGTGGACAGTGCTGACCACAGCTAAGCCGGACTCGTTGGATTTCCCCTCGGTCAAGGGTGCGTAAATTTCTAACCTGCCTGCGCCCACAGACAGGGTTTCGTCTCGTTTCAGTTGGTTCCATGGTATGTCGTATCGGGCGCAGAGGGTTTTGACTGTTTCTGCGTCCTGGCTGTCCGCCTCTGGCGTGGGCGCGATGACCTGGGTCACACGGGTGCGCTCCAGCAGGGCTTCCAGTCCATTGATGTGGTCGCTGTCATAGTGGGTCAGGATGAGGGCGTCCAGCTCCCGAATCCCCAGCAGCTCCAGCTGGTTGCCCAGTTTGTCTCCGGCACTGTTCATGCCGCTGCCTCCGCAGTCCACCACGGCGGCGTGATCCTGGGACACAAACAGCACGCACTGTCCCTGTCCCACGTCCAGCACTTGGGTAGTCATGGCACAGCTGCTCATCGTCTGGCGGTAGCCCACCACCAAGGTCACCAGTGCGGCAACGGAAACGCCAAACAGCCCCGCCCCCTTCCAACCTTTGGGTTTTCCCAGGTAGTACAGCAGCAGGAGCAGGTAAGTAAAGAGCAGCCACAGCCGCATCCACGGAGACGTCCCGTCCAGCGCCGCAAAGGGCCGGAGGGAGAACCAGTGGATGGCCGCCGTGAGGCTGTTTGCCAGCAGGGATACTGGCAGCGTCAGCAGCTTCGCCAGCGGCAGTGCCACGCCCGCCAGCAATCCGGTCAGGAATCCGCCGCCCATGAGCAATGGGATGCACCAGAGGACGGCCAGGTTGGCCAGGGGTGCGATGAGGGAAATGTTGTCAAAATAGTACACACTCAAGGGCAAGGTGAACACCATAGCAGACAGGGTGAGCGCAACGCTCTGCCACAGTCGCCACAGCCACTGTTTCCACTTGGGCGGCACTTCCTCCCGTTCTTTTCGCTTGGGCATAAACAACCGGATGCCCACCACCGATGCAAAGGATAGCTGCAAGCCGATGCTGCCGATGGCGAAAGGGTTCTGTGCCAGCAGCACAAAGAGCGCCACGGTCAGCGCTGTCCAGGAGTCGTACTCCCGAAGCAGGAGGTTGCCCAGGAGCAACATCCCCTCCATCACCGCCGCACGCACCACAGACGGGGACGCGCCGGTGAACAGGGCAAAGAACACCAACAGCGGCAGCGCCAAAACGCTTTTCCACCGCCTGCCGCCGGGCAGGAGCAGCAAAAACTCCACAAAGAACACCAAGTGCATTCCGGACACGGCGGTGATGTGGCTCAGGCCGGTGCGGGAGAGGTCGCTGCGGAACCGATCGGAAAGGCCGGACTGGTCGCCGGCAGTCAGTGCTTGCAGGATGCCGGCCGCTTCTCCGCTGTATAAGCAATCGAGCTGTTCCACCAGCCAGTGGGACGCACGGGTGAGCCACCAGCGTGGGCTGTCTCGGTCAGTGTGGCGCACCTGGGTCAGCACCACCTTCTTGCCTAGGACGAAGATGCCCTGGGCGGTGTAGATGTGGGTAGTATGCTCCCGTCGGACGCTGGCATCCACAAAGTTTCCAGTTCCGGTGAGCTGGTCGCCTGGTTCCAGATTACCTCCGCCCTCGGCCAGATACAGGAGAGCCCGAAAGGCACGGTCATCTTTGGGGTGGACTTCCACCTGGATGGAATGACCGTAGTCTGTCTCTTTGGGGTAGGCGGTGACGGTTGCGGCAAACGCCTTGCCCTCACCGAGAAAGCGTTGGGCAGGTGCGCAGACCAGCTGTTGATAGCCCATGCACCACAGGAACCCAATGCCCCAGCTGATCGCCACCAGGAGCAGTTTCCTTCTGGTGCGTCCATGAAAGACCAGGGACAAGGCCGCCGCTGGGACGGCCAAGGTGGCCAGCAGGAACGGTAGGGTTCCGGTGAGTCCGTAGGTGGAGAGGGTGAAGGGCAGGAGCGCCCAGAGCAGCGGCCTCATTCTTTCTTGTCGCTCAGCCCCAACAGGTAGTCGGTGGTGACGTGGTAAAGCTGCGCCAGCTTGATGACTGCCCAGACGGGGATCTCGCGCTCACCGGTTTCGTAACGCCGATAGACGCTCCGCTGCATATTCAGGTAATCTGCAATTTCAATCTGTGTTTTATCCGAATCTTCTCGTAAGTCTCTGATTCTTCTGAATACCATGGTAACACCTCAGGTGTAATGTTACCGTTTGGTGTCATGCAATATTCATTTTGGCTCCGTTTAGAGCCATCCGTCTCACTCTTTCGAATCTGAAATGCCCAACAGGTAGTCCATTGTCACATGATAGAATTTTGCCAATTTGATTGCCGCCCAAACGGGGATTTCGCGCTGTCCTGTTTCGTAACGCCAATAGACATTTCGATTCAAGTGCAGGTAGTCTGCTATCTGCTGTTGTGTATAGTCGTTATCTTCTCGTAAATCTTTGATTCTATGGAATACCATGGTAACACCTCAAAGAAGATGTTACCGTTTGGCGTCACGATTTTTTCATTTTTCACCCATACGGGTGAGAAGAAGTATAACGAAAAACCGTGGGAGACCACGGCGGGATGGGAAGGCACGCTCACCTTCCTGATTGCAATGATTCGTAACGCCGCCCGACTAAAGGCTCCACCCATTTTATGGGGGAAGCTGTCAGCGTAGCTGACTGAGGGGGGCAGTCTCTCCCAAAAGGGGAAGTCTGAAAGAGCGATATGATGTGCTGTGCTTTTCATCCTTCCGAAGCGCATATCAGAGGGAGAACCCTCGCAAATCAGCAAGAACCAACGCACCATGCCTGTAAAACAGGCATGGCCTACGCTAAAAACTTGCCAGTGGCAAGTTTTTTAACGCTGCGGTCTGCGGATGCCGACCAGGGGCTTTGCCCCTGGACCCTAGTCGCTTTTGTCACTCTGTGTAAGTTCGATTAAGCCAAATCATAGATTTGGAATCTCACTTAAAAAGCTCCGCAAAACTGAATTGGCTCTGCGGCGCTTGTATCCCGAAACGCTCTTTAATCTTCCTTGAAGAACATTCCCATTATATAGCCGGCAGACAGGCAACGCAATCAAAATTTCAAGATAGCTCTTGACAAACGCTGCGCGCTGCCTTATAATCCATGTAAACCTATAGGAAAGGTCGGTTTTGAATGGACTACAACTTGGGCTTTCGATGTTGTCGCTGCCATTGAGCCAGCGCATGAGCGTCAGAACAACCAATCATCATAACAAGAGCCGTTTAGGAGGAATAGAATCATGAGTAAAATTTATACATCCGCTGACCAGTTGATCGGTAAGACCCCGCTGTTGGAACTGGTACACATTGAGCAGGCCGAAGGTCTGGAAGCCAAGGTACTGGGCAAGCTGGAATACTTCAACCCCGCCGGCAGTGTAAAGGATCGGATCGCCAAGGCCATGATCGACGACGCAGAGCAGAAGGGTCTGCTGAAACCTGGTTCTGTCATCATCGAGCCCACCTCCGGCAACACTGGTATCGGCTTGGCTTCCGTAGCTGCCGCCCGTGGCTATCGCATCATCATCGTCATGCCGGAGACCATGAGCGTGGAGCGCCGTCAGCTGATGAAGGCTTACGGTGCCGAGCTGGTGCTCACCGAGGGGGCGAAGGGCATGAAGGGGGCCATCGCCAAGGCGGACGAGCTGGCAAAGGAGATTCCCAACAGCTTCATCCCCGGCCAGTTTGTCAATCCCGCTAACCCCGCTGTCCACAAAGCCACCACTGGCCCTGAGATCTGGGAGGATACCGAAGGCAAGGTGGATATCTTCGTAGCAGGCGTTGGCACCGGCGGCACGGTCACTGGCGTTGGCGAATATCTAAAGAGCCAGAACCCCCATGTGAAGGTGGTTGCAGTAGAGCCCGCCTCCTCCCCTGTGTTGAGCAAGGGTGTGGCAGGCAGCCACAAAATCCAGGGCATTGGCGCCGGTTTTGTGCCCGATGTGCTGGACACCAAGGTTTATGACGAGATCATCACCGTGGAAAACGAGGATGCCTTCGCCACCGGCAAGCTCATTGGCAAGAAGGAAGGCGTGCTGGTGGGCATTTCCTCCGGCGCCGCTGTGTGGGCTGCGATCCAGCTGGCCAAGCGGCCGGAGAACAAGGGCAAGACCATTGTCGCCCTGCTGCCGGACACCGGTGACCGCTACCTCTCTACCCCGCTGTTCGCAGACTAAAGGAACCCGTCAAGACGAATCATTGATCCATCCAACGTGGGGAGCTTCAAAGCTCCCCACGTTTTTCTTGTTTTTTCAAAAACAGGATTGACAAACGCCCCTTGCTGTTTGAGGACACCGACCGTGGCGACCGATATTTCAGCAAGCATCTGTATGATTGAGCAGTTAGCTTGCTGCGCAAAAAAAGATCACGGAGCGTCTATTGCAGAACGCTCCGTGATCTTTTTTGGGGTAGTTCTCTCGGAAAAAGAAGTCAGCCGGGAGGCCAAGTCATATCCCGTCCAGCCAGGACATGGAAGTGCAGGTGGGGCACAGACTGCTGCGCCTGCTTGCCGCAGTTGGAGACCACACGGAAGGACTCAATGCCCATCTCCTTGGTGATCTTTGCGATGGCTTCAAAACATTTCGCCACGATGGCGGAATTTTCCGGCGTCACGGCGCCGCAAGACTCGATATGCTCCTTGGGGATGACCAGGAAGTGGGTGGGAGCCTGGGGTGCAATGTCGTAGAAGGCGTACAGCTTTTCGTCCTCATAGACCTTTTTGGAGGGGATTTCCCCCTTTGCGATGGAACAAAACAGACAGTCCATTCGGTTTCCTCCTTCATTGTGATGGTATCTATCCCCCTCTCACCGAAAAGGCGAGAGGGGGGGTACTGGACTCAGCCCAGCTTGCTTGCTACGAAATCGTCCACGGTGGCCAGGGCGTCATCTACCTTCAGCACATCCTTGCCGCCGCCCATGGCGGAGTCAGGCTTGCCGCCGCCGGAGCCGCCGCAGACCTTGGTGACGGACTTGATGACATCGCCAGCCTTGACGCCAGCCTTGACCGCTTCCTTGCCGCAGACGGCCAGGAAGGAGATCTTCTCACCGTTGATGGCGGTCAGGACGGCCACCACGTTGGGCTGTTTATCCCGCAGGAAGTCGCCCATCTTGCGCAGCTCGGGCACCTGGACGGCACCCAGGTTGGCGGTGATGACCTTCAGGCCACCCACGTCCTTGGCGGAAGCCAGGAAGCTGCGGGCTTCACCCAGGGCTTCCTTATCCTTGTACTGCTCGATGGCCTTGCGCATTTCTCGCATTTCACCCATGTGCGCGTCGATGCGCTGTGCCAGCTCCTCAGGCTTGACCTTCAGCAGAGCGGCAGCGTCCAACAGATCCTTCTGCATCTTCAGCTGTGCTTCCATGTTACGCAGGCCAGTGATGGCCTCGATCCGGCGGACGCCGGAGGCGATGGAGCCTTCGCTGGTGATGTGGAAACTGCCCACCTTGGCGGTGTTGTCCAGGTGGGTGCCGCCGCACAGTTCCACGGAGTAGCCGCCCATGTTGACCACACGGACTACATCCCCGTACTTTTCGGAGAACAACGCCATAGCGCCCAGCTTCTTGGCCTCGTCCATGGACATTTCCTTACATTCCACGCAGTAGCCTTCCAGGATGGCCTCATTGACCTGCTTTTCGATGGCGATCAGTTCTTCGCTGGTGATGGCGGAGAAGTGAGTAAAGTCAAAGCGGAGGTGATCCGAATCGACCAGGGAGCCGGCCTGCTGGATGTGGTTGCCCAAAACGTCCTGGAGTGCTCTCTGAAGCAGGTGGGTGGCGGAGTGGGCACGCTGGATGGCCTTGCGGCGGGTGATGTCCACGGAAGCAGTCACTTCCTGGTCGCGGTCAAATTCCCCCTTGGTCACTTCGCCGTAGTGCAGATATTTGCCTGCCTTGGTCTTTTGGGTGTCGGTGACAGTGAACACGGCGTCGCCAGCGGTGATGGTGCCTTGGTCGCCGACCTGGCCGCCCATTTCGGCGTAGAAGGGGGTCTTGTCCAGGACGATAATGCCCTTCTGGCCTTCCACGATGGTGCCGCTGGGTTCGTCACCTTCCACGATGGCCAAGATCTTGCCGGTGTCGGTGAGCTGGTCATAGCCGGTGAACACGGTGGGTTCCTTGTCCACGTCGCCCAAGTCGATGCGCTCCCAACCCAGGTCGCCCAGCGCCTTCCGTGCCTCACGGGCACGAACCTTCTGGGCTTCCATCTCAGCGGCGAAGCCATCCTGATCTACGGTCATACCCTCGTCCTCACACATTTCAATGGTCAGGTCGATGGGGAAGCCGTAGGTGTCATAGAGCTTGAAGGCGTCAGCGCCGGAGAACACGTTCTCGCCCTTGGCCTTGTGTGCTTCCAACATTTCCCCAAAGATCTTCAGACCGCCGTCGATAGTGCGGCCGAAGCTCTCCTCCTCCATCTTGATGATACGGGTGATGTTGTCCCGCTTCTCCACCAGGTCGGGATAAGCGCCCTGATTTTCGTGGATGACGGTGTCACAGACCTCATACAGGAAGGGACGAGCCACGCCCAAGAGACGGCCATGCCGTGCGGCACGGCGGAGCAGGCGGCGCAGCACATAGCCGCGGCCGCTGTTGCCGGGCAGGACGCCATCGGCGATCATCATGGTAGCGGAGCGGATGTGGTCGGTGATGATACGCAGGGAAACATCGGTCTTTTGGCTCTCCTCGTAGTGGGCGCCGGTGATCTCGGAGACTTTGTTGGTGATGTTCATGACCGTGTCCACATCGAACAGGGAGTCCACCTGCTGACAGACCACGGCCAGACGTTCCAGCCCCATACCGGTGTCGATGTTCTTCTGCTTCAGCTCGGTGTAGTTGTCATGGCCATCGTTGTTGAACTGGGAGAACACGTTGTTCCACACTTCCATATAGCGGTCACAGTCACAGCCTACCGTGCAATCGGGTTTGCCGCAGCCGTATTCTTCCCCACGATCATAGTAGATCTCGGAACAAGGGCCGCAGGGGCCAGCGCCGTGTTCCCAGAAGTTGTCCTCTTTGCCGAACCGGAAGATGCGGTCTTCGGGAATGTGGATGTCCTTATTCCAGATCTCAAAGGCTTCGTCATCGTCCAGGTAGATAGAGGGATAGAGGCGGTCGGGATCCAGTCCCACCCAGTCGGGAGAGGTCAGGAACTCCCAGCTCCAAGCGATGGCTTCCTTCTTGAAGTAGTCACCGAAGGAGAAGTTGCCCAGCATTTCGAAATAGGTGCCGTGCCGAGCGGTCTTGCCGATGTTTTCAATGTCGCCGGTGCGGATGCACTTCTGACAGGTGCAGACCCGTTTCCGGGGCGGGGTCTGGTCGCCAGTGAACCAGGGCTTCATAGGCGCCATACCGGAGTTGATAAGCAGCAGGGATGCGTCATTCTTAGGGATCAGCGAAAAGCTGGGCAGACGCAGGTGATCCTTGGATTCGAAGAATTCCAGGAACATCTCTCTTAATTCGTTTACACCAAACGGTTTCATTTCTTTCTTCCTCCAAACAAAAAATGGTATCCCAAACGGTTTGAAACAACCGTTCTGTGCCTATGCGCAGCGGCTGGACGGACAAACAAAAAGCCCCCGCCCCTGGCATTCAGGGGCGAGGGCAAACTCGCGGTACCACCCTGATTTGTCCCCAGTGCGTGTGCAGTGCGAACATCTCGGTCATCCGGTAACGGGGATGGGTCGTCCTGGTCCTCCCAGGCCGCTCGGAAATGGCTGCTGCGACTGGCCGTCACGGGGCTTGCACCCTCCCCCGTTCGCTTTGGACGCCTTTGTCACAGCTCGTTTCGTCTCAGCGATGTAACGAGTTTATTGTAACACGTCCCCGTTACGGCGTCAACCCCACTTCGCGCCGAAGAATGGACAGGGGGGGGACGGCATGGGGCAGCTGCATCTGGAACAGCATCTGGGGCTTTTTCGGCTCCTCCAAAGAGTTGCCTTCCTCGTCCGTCATCATAGGTGCGGCAAAAGCCATTGGCTTGCAGCCGGGGCCTACCAGCTCCACTTCATCCCCTGCCTTGAACTTGTTGCGCAGGGACAGGGTGGCAAGGCCGTCCGCCGTGCAGTCCTGGACGATGGCGGCCACCTGCCAATCTCGGATATAGCGGGAGTCCTCGTAGAACTGGCCGGGGTAGCCGTAGTAGAAGCCGGTGGAATAGTGCCGGTGGCTCACCTTTTCCACCTCCTCCCGCCAGACCGGATCCAAAGGGATCCCCTGGGCGGCAGCGTCGATGGCGTGGCGATAGGCGCCGGTGACGATGGCGGCGTAGTAGGCGCTCTTGGCACGGCCTTCGATCTTCAGGGAGTTCAGGCCAGCGTCCATCAGTTCCGCCACATGGTCGATCATGCACATATCCCGACTATTCATGATATAGGTGCCCTTGTTGTCCTCAAAGACTGGGAAATACTCCCCTGGGCGCTTCTCCTCCATCAAATAATACTGATACCGGCAGGGCTGGGCGCAGGCGCCTCGGCTGGAATCCCGACCGGTCATGTAGTTGGACAGCAGGCACCGGCCGGAATAGGACACGCACATAGCGCCGTGGACAAAGGCTTCGATCTCCAGCTCCGGCGGGGTCTTTTGGCGAATCTCTCGGATGTCCTCCAAAGGGACTTCCCGCGCCAAAATGACTCGGCTGGCGCCCAGGTCATACCAGGCGTTGGCAGTCTCGTAGTTGCAGATGCTGGCCTGGGTGGAGATGTGCTTCTGCACATGGGGGGCGTACTTCTGCGCCAGCCGGAAAGCACCCAAGTCGGCCACAATGACGGCGGTGACGCCGGCATCCTCCAGCACCTCCAGCCAAGCGGGCAGTTCCTTCACCTCGCTGCACCGCGGCATGGTGTTGATGGTCACATGGGCGTCCACCCCGTGGGCTTTGCAGTAGCGGACGGCCTGGTACAGCTCGTCCTGGTCAAAGTTTCCGGCAAAAGCACGCATCCCGAAGGTGGTGCCTGCCAGGTACACCGCATCCGCCCCGTAGGCCACGGCCATTTTCAGCCGCTCCATATCGCCGGCCGGCGCCAGCAGTTCGATCTTTCGTTTCTCCATTGTTTTCATTCTCGTCTCTCTTTAATCCTGCTGTTCTGCCTTAAAGGCCAGGAAGGCGGCTTCGGTGTCAAAGAAATGCGTGGTGCCATCCTTCCCCAGCATAAAGTAATAGTAATTGGTCTTGTTGGGCTCCAACGCTGCCTCGATGGCGGTCAGGCCGGGGTTGCAGATGGGGCCGATGGGCAGACCGGGATTCTTGTAGGTGTTGTAGGGGCTGTCGATCTCCAGATCTTTGTCGGTCAGCTTCTTTTTTCGCTCCTTCAGCAGGTACTGAATGGTGGAGTCCACCTGCAAGTATCCCTTGGGCGTTGCCCAGGTGTTCTTCAGACGATTCTGCAAAACCGAAGCGATATTCCGCTGGTCGCCGCCGTCCGTCTCCTTCTCGATGATGGAGGCCATGATGATGATGTCGTTCTTGCTGTAACCCAGCAGCTGCATCTCCGCCTCCATCTTGCTGTCAAACCGCTCATCGAAGTTTTTCAGCATGGTGTTGATGACATTCTTGGCGTCTGCGCCCTTGTAGAACTCATAGGTATCTGGGAACAGATAGCCTTCCAACCGCTTCTCCTTGGTGGTCTTTACCTCCTTGAGGAAAGCGAAATCAAAGGTTTCCTCCTGGGCAGCCTTCATCAGGTCATCGTAGCTGCACACGCCCTTGTTCTCCATGAGTTTGAAGATCTCCTCCACCGTGTAGCCCTCTGGGATGGTGACGGTGACCGTCTCCCGATAGGCAGAGGTGGAGCTGATGTTGTTGAGCAGGGCGCTGTAATCCATGACCGTGCTCAGCTCGTAGGAACCAGCGGTGATCTTCTCCGCCTTGTGGGTGAAGCTGGCAAAGAGCTGGAACAGGTAGCCGTACTTTACCAGCCCCTTCTCCTTCAATTCTGCCGTCACATCCCCCAAGGACTCCCCTTCCGTGATGGTCACAGAGGCGGTGACCGGTTCCTTGTTCAGCGCCAGCACATCCCCTGCCCAGCGCCAGCCGATGGTAGCCAAGATGAAGGAGATGAGCAGGATGCCGCCCACATAGATGACACCCTCGGCGATGTTGGTGGGCAGGCTGCGGCGCTGCTTTTTTTCCCTCTTGGAGGCGGGTGCAGGGTCGTTGGGGTGCGGCTGCTCCGGCGCAGTGCCAGCAGAAGGAGTCTCAGGCTGAGGCGGCGCTCTTTTCACCGTTTCTTCCTTCCACTCCTCCCAGTCGTTGGGGTCGATGTGGTTCAGGATCTCGTCGATCATGGCGTCCATGTCGATCTTCTTCCCAGTGGTATCCGCTTCGTGATCTTCAAACTGATTGTCATTGTCCAGCCAGTCGCTCTCCTGGCTCTTGAACAGCTTCGCCTGTTCGTCCCTGCTATGTTTTTCGTCAGCCATGTGTTTTCTCCTCATGCGGTTCTATGCGATGGTGAAAACGCCGCCTGATACAGACGGCGCTCCGGTGAACCGATGCTTTACTGATAGTGGATCTCCTCTTTGACCTGCTCCATGACCGCCTGACCCTTGAGCACCTCCACCAGCTTCAGAGCAAAGTCGAAAGCGGCTCCAGGCCCCTGACCGGTGATGAAGCTGCCGTCCACCACCACCTTGCTGCCCACTTGGACATCAGCGGTGCCCATGGAGCCTTCCATGCCCGGGTAGCAGACCGCCTTGCGGCCGTTGAGCAGCCCCATCCCCGCCAAAACGACCGGTGCAGCGCAGATGGCGGCCACTTTGCAGCCCTTGTCTGCCGCTCCGGCGATGACCCGCTTGGCCTGGGCGGAGCAGGTCAGCTCGATGGTGTTGTCCATGCCGCCGGCCAGAATGAGCATCTCCAGGTCAGCCAAAAAGGCTTCCTCGCCGATCTCCGGCAGCACCCGATCCATCTTCACGCAGACACCGTTGGCGGAGGTCACTTCCCCGCTGTGCAGGCCGGTCAGGCAGGCTTCTACGCCCGCCCGATGGAGCAGATCCAGGGTGACCAGGGCTTCCGCCACTTCAAATCCGTTTGCCAATAAAATCGTTACCATATTCGTTAACTCCTTATGATTTTAAACAGGTTTTGTCTCCGTCAGACAGCGCTTTACCGCATTCCAAACATCCTGGTGGATGGCCTTCACCGTCCGCACCTGCCCGTTTTCTGTGCAGGGAATGCGCTGCCAGCCCAGCACATCCGCCGCATGGGAGGCAGTCTCCCGACAGGCGGCCAGGTAGGCGTTGTCCCGCTCGTGGATGTCCGCTTGGGTGTGGGTGGCAGCCTCCCGATGGCGCAGGAGGGAGACGGATGCGCCGGTGGGCATATCCAAATAGAGCACCAGGTCAGGATTGGGCAGACCCAGCTTGCCGAACTCAAACTCATACAGCCACCGGAAGAAGGTGTCCCGCTCCTCCGCAGACAGCTTAGACGCCTGGTGGACGGCGTTGGAGGTGGTGTACCGGTCGCAGAGCACCAATCCCCCCTGCTCGTACCAATCCCCCCAATCCTGCCGGTAGGAGGCGTAGCGGTCTACGGCGAAAAAAGAGGAGGCAGCGTAGGGATTCACGTCCCCTGGCTTGGTACCGAACGCACCGCTTAGATAGAGTCGGATGAGGGCGGAGGATTCCTCCTGGTAGCGGGGGAATACCACGTTGCGGAAAGAGATACCCTCTCGTTCCAGCCGCTGGCGCAGCTGCTGGAATTGGGTAGATTTTCCGGAACCATCGGTTCCCTCGATGACGATGAGCGTACCCTTCATGGCTGCCACATTCCTTTCCCGTCTCGGACGGTCATAATTTTGTTCATTATAGCATAGCTGTCCCGCAATGTCCATAAACCGCCCTGTTTTCCGGCACTTTCTGCGATTGACGTTGTTTTGGATTGCTTTTTCAGCGACAACATGATATAGTATGGTTGTTTTTTAACCTTCCACTTTGGGACACGAAAAGAGCATTGCGATTATGAATGTACTAAAACATAAAACCGATTCCCTGTCCGAAACCGGCAGTCTCCCCGCCATCACCGCCACGGATGTCCATTTGAGCTATCGCAGCATCGTGCCAGTGGCGCGGCGGAAGGAACAGGAGCGTGGCAAAAAGAGCAAGCGGGTAGAGCATTTTGAAGCCCTCCACGGGGTCTCTTTCACCATCGACCAAGGGGAGATCGTAGGGCTGGTAGGCCGCAACGGCTCCGGCAAGTCCACCCTGCTGCGTGTATTGGCTGGCATCTTTGAGCCGGATCGGGGCGTAGTGGATCTCCACGGCCACACCGTCTCTCTGCTGGCGCTGGGCGTGGGCTTTCAGACCCAGCTGTCTGGGCGGGAGAACATCTACCTGTCCGGCCTGCTGCTGGGGTTCAGCAAGCAGGAGATTGATGCCCAAATCCAGGAGATCATCGACTTCTCTGAGCTGGGCAAGTTCATTGAAAAGCCTGTCCGCACCTACTCCAGCGGGATGCAGTCCAAGCTGGGCTTTGCCATCACGGCCATCTTGAAAACGGACATCATTTTGGTGGACGAGGTGCTCAGCGTAGGTGACGCCCACTTCAAGAAAAAGAGTTTTGCCAAGATGCAGGAACTGATCTCGGAAAAAGCGCGCACCGTGGTCATCGTCTCCCACAACTCCGCTACCATTCGCAGCACCTGTGAGCGGGTCATCTGGCTCCACGACGGGGACATCAAGATGATGGGCGAGACGAGTTTAGTGATGGATTTGTACGATGACTTCATGACACAATACTAAAACAGTTCGCAAAAATGCAAGCATTTTTGCGAAGAAGGCAGCCGGGTGCATGCACTCACTTCGTTCGCACACTTACCCGTCTGAGAAGCGAAAAAACTGACGTACACGCCGCCAGTTTTTTCGAATTTCAATTTATTCCGTCATCTAAGATGACGGAACTCTGTGAGACTTTATTTTATCGCACAATATGGTGATTCTTTTTCGGCAGACAGGGTGCCCTGTCTGTCGTTTTTTGACTTTTTCATCCTTCTTTCATTGCAATGTGTCCGCTTTCGTGATACCATGGGCACAGATTTCCCACAACCCACACATACTACATTTAGATTTACGAAATCCTATCAGGAGGTGCATCGGAATCGTGCTTTCTGCCATCCAACAATTTTTCACCGACCTATGGGACAGCCTGACCCAGACCATGTCCAATCCGGACATGGCAGCTCAACTGGTGCAGCCCATCTCCGGTCTGTTGCAGCTGCTGACGCCCCTGCTGGCGCTGTTCATCTTGATCCGCTGCGGACGCAGTCTGCTGCGGGGAAAGATCGAGGAGGAGGTATGGGGCTATCTGGTTACAGCAGACCAGACCGCCTATCCCCTCCCCCACTGGGAAAACCTCATCGGCCGCTCCAGCCGGTGTGATGTGGTGCTCAACTTCCCCACTGTCTCCCGCAGTCACGCCGCCCTGATTCGGGACAACGCCGGTCAGTGGCAGCTCCACCCCCTCAACGCCAAAAACGGCGTTCTGCTCAACGGGGCTCCCATCACGGAACCGGAGCCGGTGCAGGACGGGGATCTGTTCGACATGGGCGGACTGGTGCTGGCTTTTCTGCCAGCCAACGAGGAGGAGCTCCACGCCCAAGCCCAGCGGCGCACCAAGCCGGGACGGTTCATCTCCCCTGGCGTGACTCTGTTCCTGCTGACCCTGTTCCAGGCCACCCTCTGCTTCAAGCTGCTGCTGTCCTATCAGGGCAAGGCGGACGCACCGCCCATCCTCCCCTGTTTTGGGGTACTGGCAGGTTCCATGTGGTTTTTATATCTGCTGTACCGCATCTTGAAGCGGCGGGGGTTTGAGATTGAGACCATCGCCTTTTTCCTCACCACCCTCTGTCTCACCATCACCGCCAACGGAATTCCAAAATCGTTGGTGAAGCAGACGGTGTGTGTAGTGCTGGGGCTGGTAGTGTTCTTCTCTATGAGTCTGATGCTGCGCAACCTGGAGCTGGCCAAGTGGTTCCGCTGGCCGGCCGCCGCCTTTTCCATGGCGCTGCTGGCTTTCAACGTCCTCTTTGGCGTGCGCCTGTTCGGTGCAAAGAACTGGGTCTCCATCGGCCCCATCCAATTCCAGCCATCGGAGCTGGTCAAAATTGCGTTTATTTTGGTGGGCGCCGCCACCCTAGATCGAATGTTCGCCAAGCGCAACCTGATCTTCACCCTGATTTTCTCCGCCTTCTGCGTGGGCTGTCTGGGGCTTATGAGCGATTTCGGCACGGCGCTGATCTTCTTCGTGGCCTTTTTGGCCATCGCTTTCCTGCGCTCCGGCGACCTGGCTTCCGTGCTGCTCATGACCGCTGCCGCCTTCTTTGGCGGGTATATCATCCTGAAATTCAAGACCTATATCGCCGCCCGCTTCCTCATCTACCGCCATGTGTGGACAGATCCGGCCAACTACGGCTTTCAGCAGACCCGCACCATGTCCGCCTTGGCCAGCGGCGGTCTGTTCGGCCGGGGCGTGGGCAATGGGTGGTTGAAGAATGTGGGGGCGGCCAACACCGACCTGGTGTTCGGCGTCATCGCAGAGGAAATGGGGCTGATCCTGGCGGTCTGCTGTGTCATCGCCATCCTGCTCCTGGCTCTTTTCGCCGTGAAGGAAGCGGCTACCGCCCGCAGCTCCTTTTACGTCATCGCCGCCTGCTCTACCGCCATGATCTTTGTGGTGCAGGTCATGCTCAACGTCTTTGGCTCCACCGACCTGCTGCCGTTGACCGGCGTCACCTTCCCCTTCGTGTCCTGCGGCGGCAGCAGTATGATCTCCTGCTGGGCGCTGCTGGCCTATATCAAGGCATCGGACACCAGGCAGAACTCGGCGTTGGCGGTGAAGCTGCCCAAACGGGTGCGCCGCCGCCGTGGGGAGGAGCTGCCGCCGGAGCCGCCTCAGGAGTCCGTGCCGCCTGCGGACACAGCTGACCCCATCATCCCTCAGGATGGCCCACTGTACACCGATGCAGACGACTGGCAGCGCTACTTTAAATGGGAGGATGATGACGAATGAAAAAGCTCCAACGGCGCACTCTCTTTGTGCTCCTGTTCATCCTGGCTCTGGCCGCCGGAACGGTGGTGCTGTGCGCCTTCTATGTGAAGGACGGCGCCCAGTGGGCGTCCTTCTACGGCAATCAACATGTATACACCAACGGCCGCATTGCCTCCGGCTCCATTCAAGATCGGAATGGCACAACGCTTTTTGACTGCGCCGAGGGTCAATACAGCGATGACAAAACCACCCGTATCTCCACCCTCCACGCCATCGGCGACAAGCAGGGGAACATCAACACGGGAGCGAAAAACCTGTTCGCCGACCAGTTGGTAGGGTTCAGTCTCATCACAGGCACCTCCGGCACGGGCAACACCATCAAACTGACCCTGGATGCCAACCTGAACAACGCCGCCTACCAGGCCATGGCAGGCCGGAAAGGGGTGGCAGCCCTATACAATTACGAAACTGGCGAGATCCTCTGTATGCTCTCCACCCCCTCCTTCGACCCGGCCGATGACGCCGAGGCGGCCAAGGTGGCTGCCGGCGACAGCAACTATGACGGCGCTTATCTGAACCGATTCCTGTCCGGCACCTACACCCCCGGCTCTACCTTCAAGCTGGTCACTGCTGCCGCCGCTTTGGAGACGCTGCACAACGAGGACAGCTTCTCCTATACCTGCACTGGCTCTCTGACCTTAAACGGCGAGAAGATCACCTGCCCCAGCGTCCACGGCACCCAGGACTTTGCCACCGCTCTGGCTAACTCCTGCAACGGTGCCTTCGCCACCCTTGCCACCCAAGTGGGCGGCAAGACCCTGGAAAAGTACGCCAAAGAGGCTGGCCTGACCTCCAAAGTGAACGTCAACGGCCTCAATACCGCCGCTGGCAGCTTTACTGCCGGCACATCGGACAACGATGTAGGCTGGTCTGGCGTAGGGCAGTACAAGGATCTGGTGAATCCCTGTGCCGAGCTGACCCTGATGGGCTGCATCGCCCAGGGAGGCAGTGCAGCCACACCGCGGCTGCTGAAGTCGGTCACCAGCTCCAAGGGGCTTCCGGTGGCGCATGTGACCACGGAAACCAGCAAAATTGGGTGGAAAGCGGATACCTGTGATAAAATCCGCACGTTGATGCACAATAATGTGACCAGCAACTACAGCAAGAACCTGGACTTCGGCGGGCTGAACGTGTGCGCCAAGTCCGGTACGGCGGAAGTGGGTACCAGCAAGCCCCACGCCTGGTTCGTAGGCTTTGTTGAGGACAGCGCCTATCCCTATGCCTTCGTGGTGGTCGTGGAGAACGGCGGCTGGGGCTCCTCAGTGGCTGGCGGCGTGGCGGCCAGCTTGCTCAAGGCCGCTTGTCAGTAACCATACCTGCTGGCCGACGAAACAGAAGATTGACAAACTCGCTGTGATTCTATAAAATAGATTCAGGTGAGTACCGACCGGCAGTTAGGCTTTAAAAGTCTAACTGCCCTTTTTCCTATCGCTCAAAGAAACAACGAAGCGTCTCAAGAGGAAAGGAGCATCTACATGAATATCACAGTTTATCTCGGCGCCAGCGAAGGCAATGATCCCGCTTTGCGCAAGGCTGTCCAAGCGCTGGGCACTTGGATCGGGACAAGCGGGAACACACTGGTCTACGGCGGCTCAAAGACCGGCTTGATGGGCGACCTGGCCACCAGTGTTCTGGCCGCTGGCGGGAAGGCCATCGGGGTGGAGCCCCAGTGCTTTATGGATGCAGGATTCCAATATGATGGGCTGACCGAGCTGATCGTGACCGAAGACATCCCTGCCCGCAAGCGCAAGATGCTCGAGCTGGGTGAGGCTTTCATCGCTTTTCCGGGCGGTACGGGAACGCTGGAGGAGATCGCAGAGGTCATGTCCGATGTATCCCTCAAGCAGCTGGACGCCCCTTGTATCCTCTACAACCTCAACGGTTACTATGACAGCCTGAAAGCGCTGCTGCGGCACATGATCGAAAAGGGACTGTCCTCACAGGATCGGCAAGAGGGAATCTATTTTGCAGCTGACCTTGCGCAGGTCAAGGCAATCGTGGAACGTACATAACGCATAAAAAAGACCAGAATTGCAGTGCAATTCTGGTCTTTTGCAATCATCGGACAGGCACAGCCTGTGACCGTGGCCTGCACGGTGCCGGAGGTCAAGTCCAGCACTCGCTTGGCGAACTCTCCCTCCTTCCCTTCCGGCAGGAGGGCTTTGATGGTCACATCGGCGCCGTATTCGGTATCTGCTACGATGCCGTCCCACAGGGGGATTTCCTGGGTCAGCTTGCCCAGCAGGTTGTAGCCGCAGGGGATGGTCAGCTCCACCCAACGGCGCACCACGGAGACGCCTGCGGCGTTGAGGGTCTCCTTGGCGGTGGTCTGGTAGGCCCGCAGAAGGGGGCCTGCGCCCAGGAGGACACCGCCGAAGTAGCGGGTGACCACGCAGACCACGTCGGTAACCCCTTCCCGATTGAACACCTCCAGCATGGGCTGTCCGGCGGTGCCTTGAGGCTCACCATCATCGCTGTAGCGGAGGACGCCGTTTTTCAGCAGGTAACACCAGCAGTTGTGGCGGGCGTCGTGGTACTGCTTTTTCACGGCCTCGATGAAGGCACGGGCTTCCTCCTCGCTCTCCACATGGCGGACTTTGCCCAGGAATCGGGAGCGTTTTTCCACATACTCGGCATCACCGGAGCCGGTGGGGATATAATATTCAGTCATCAGCACACCTGCTTTCTCGGCTTGGCCGGAGGATTTTTCATCTGATTACACGCTGAGCTTTTCGATGCCCTGCTTCATCCGAGCGATGGATTCTTCCTTTCCCAGGATGTGGGCAATCTCCACTGCACCGCCAGGTGTGACAGCCTTGCCGGCGATGGCAATGCGGACGGGCCACATGATCTTGGCGTTCTTCACTTCCAGCTCTGCGGCCAGATCGGTCATGACCGCCTTGATGCCCTCCGGTTCCCAGGGTTCCAGCGCCTCGAAGCGGGGCAGGATGGTCTGGAGCATTTCCAGGGAAATCTCGGCGTTGGTCTTGGACTTTTTATGAGTGTAGAGGGCAATGTCGTAGTCGGGCAGCTTGTCGAAGAAGTCCACCTTTTCTGGAATCTCGTTCATGGTCTCGGTGCGCTGGTGGAGCAGGTCGGCGATCTCCGCCACGTCCACATGGGGGTTCTGGACGGTCTGGCGGATGTAAGGCTCGGCTGCCTTGGAAAATTCCTCCGGAGTCATGGAGCGGATATAGTGGCTGTTGAAATACTTCAGCTTTTCCATGTCGAAGGCGGAAGGAGATTTGGAGATGCCCTCGATGTCGAACACCTGGATCAGTTCTTCCATGGTGAAGAACTCCTGTTCGGCGATGTCACCCTTGGGGCTCCACCCCAGCAGGGTCACATAGTTCAAAATGGCATCGGACAGGTAGCCCATCTTGAGCAGGTCTTCATAAGAGGGATCGCCGTGACGCTTGGACATCTTGCGGACAGTCTTGGTCTCCGGATCGGTAATCATGACGGAGGCGCAGTGGACGTAGGTGGGGATCTCCCAGCCGAAAGCCTCGTAGAGCAGGTTGTACTTGGGGGAGGAGGACAGGTATTCGCTGCCTCTGACCACATGAGTGATGCCCATGAGGTGGTCGTCAATGACGTTGGCGAAGTTATAGGTGGGCAGTCCATCGGACTTGATCAAAACCTGATCGTCCAGGTCGGCGTTGTCCACGGTCACATCGCCATAGACGGCGTCGTGGAAGGTGGTGTGACCGGCGGGGATTTTCTGACGGATGACGTAGGGTTCCCCTGCTGCCAGCTTCGCATCAATCTCCTCCTGGCTCAGGCGGCTGCAATGGCCGTCGTACTTGGCCACCTTACCCTCGGCGGAAGCGGCGTCTCGGAGCTGTTCCAGGCGCTCCTCAGAGCAGAAGCAGCGATAGGCCAAGCCCTTTTCCACCAGCAGCTCGGCGTACTTCTGATAATAAGACATCCGCTCGGTCTGGACATAGGGGCCAACAGGGCCGCCCACGTCGGGGCCTTCGTCGTAGTCCAGGTGGCAGCTCTCCATGGTGCGCTGGATGACGGCGACAGCGTCCTCCACCTTCCGCTTCTGGTCGGTGTCCTCGATGCGCAGGATGAACTTGCCCTGATTGTGTCGGGCGATCAGGTAGGTGTAGAGGGCGGTGCGCAGGTTGCCCACATGCATATAGCCGGTGGGAGAGGGAGCAAACCGAGTGCGAACCTCGCCCTTGGGGATGCGTGCTTCCATATCTTCAAACCATTGATAATCTAATTTCACGGTAGTTTCCTCCTATTCTTCTACTTCGTTATTCTATTTTTTTCCGCCCGCCTTGTCAAGTCTCTCTCGGTCAACCTGCACAAATTCTCCCTCGCTCCCCCACTTTTTCCCTCGCTCCTCTTTCCAAGCAGAGAGAAACTGTTTATAATAGTGGTATTTTCAAACCCAAGCAAGGAGGTTCTCTATGAAACAGGAACTGGAATCCATCCTCGCCTTCGGCGCACAGGCAGTGTCCGGAGAAAAGACCATCTTCGACCAGGCCGCCCTGCGGCACTTAGACCGGCTCATGGAGGGCAACAGCGGCTACAAGACCACCCCCGCCAATCCGGCGGTGCTGAGCCAGGAGCTGCGGGAGGGCACAGCCAAAAACGGTCAGTCGCCCCTGGCGGTCATTGTCTGCTGCAGCGACTCCCGTGTGCCGCCGGAGCACATCTTCCACGCCGGCATCGGGGAGCTGTTCATCATCCGCAACGCAGGCAACCTCATCAGTGACTTTGCCCTGGGCAGCGTAGAATACGCTGTGGAGCACCTGGAGACACCCTTGGTGGTGGTCATGGGGCACACCGGCTGCGGCGCAGTAGGGACAGCGCTGACGCCGGCACAGGAAAAGGGCGGCTTGGCCGCCATCCTGGCAGAAATTCGGGACGCCATCGCTGGTGAGTCTGACCCCCACCAGGCCGTGCGCAAGAACACCCTCCACGCCCTGGCCACGTTGGGGCGCAGCCCCATTTTGAAGGAGCTGCACCAGGCAGGCAAGGTGGAGTTCGCCGCCGCCATCTATGACATCCACAGCGGGCATGTGGACTTTTTGCAAGATTGACATTGGAAAACTGGGAATGGCTTGCTGTTCCCAGTTTTTTCTGGATAAAAGAGAATCCCATGGATGAGACATCCATGGGATCTGGTGCGGATGATGAGACTTGAACTCACACGTCGGTTGACACACGCCCCTCAAACGTGCCTGTCTACCTATTCCAGCACATCCGCAAATTAGCGTTATTTATTATAGGATGAGACGCGGTTTTTGTCAAGCGCTTTTTTGAAATTCCCGCAAAAATCAGTCAAAGAAAAAAATCCTAAAAAAATCGAAAATAATTGTTGACAACCGGATGAAAATGAGTATAATAGTAAAAGTGTTCCGCGAGGGACACAGCCAAATAGCGGAATTGTGTAAGGGTAGCACAGCAGACTCTGACTCTGTATGTGAGGGTTCGAATCCTTCTTCCGCTGCCAAAAAGCCTGTGATTGGCTTCAATCACAGGCTTTTTTCTAACTTTTCACCCATTCATAAACAGCTCACATTTGGCTTGGCGCACAAGTCGTGCACAACTGCTGCACAAAACTTCTGGAAAAAACTGCGTATGACTGACCCCATACGCAGTTTTTTTCTTTTCACTTGAGCACCCGTTTCAGCAGCGCCAGCTTTTTCTCCCCATAGGGCGGATACCGCAGGGGCACGTCCACCTTCGTGCTCTGCCGGAACACGCTGCGCTGGTGGGTGAAGGTGTCAAAGGTCTGCTTGCCGTGGTAGCTGCCCATGCCAGAGTACCCTACCCCGCCGAAAGGCTGGTGCTGGCTGGCCAGGTGGAGGATGGTGTCATTGATGCAGCCGCCGCCGAAGGAGCAGCGGTTCAAAACCTGCTCCACGACTGCCTTGTGCTGGGTGAACAGGTACAGCGCCAAGGGTCTCTCGTGGGCAGTGATGTACTGGATGCACTCCTCCAGATCATCGTAGGGAAACAGAGGCAGGATGGGCCCGAAAATCTCCTCCTGCATGATAGGTGCGTCAAAGGTCAGCTGATCGATGACGGTGGGGGCGATGAAACGCCGGTCATCGTCGCACTGGCCGCCTAGAAGGATGCGCCCCTGGGTCATCAGCCCTTTCAATCGTTCGTAGTGGCGCCGGTTGACGATGGTGGCCATCTGGCTCAGGTCGCCTTGTGGGAAAAAGACGTCCAGCGCCTGCTGATAGCACGACAGGAAGTGGTTTTGCACAGCCCTGTGGATAAACAGGTAGTCCGGCTCCACGCAGGTCTGACCGGCGTTCAACACCTTGCCAAAGGCGATGCGCTTGGCCGCCAGGGGGATGTTGGCGCTCTCGTCCACGATGACGGGGCTTTTGCCCCCCAGTTCTAGGGTCACTGGCGTCAAATGCTTGGCGGCGGCCTCCATGACCACCTTGCCCACCGGCACGCTACCGGTGAAGAAGATGTAGTCAAACCGCTCCGCCAGCAGCGCCTCGTCCACTTCCCTGCCTCCTTCTGCCACGGCGATGTACTCCGGTGGGAAGCAGTCGGCGATCAGGTCGGCAATGGCACGGCTGGTGGCGGGAGCATCGGCGGAGGGCTTTACGATGGCAGTGTTGCCGGCGGAAATGGCGCCGATGAGCGGGGTCAGGCATAGGTTCACCGGATAGTTCCAGGGCGCCATGATGAGGGTCACGCCGTAGGGTTCTGGGACGGTGTTACACCGTCCCGGCAGCTGACCGATAGCGGAGGGCATCCGCTTGGGCTTCGTCCACTTGCGCAGGTGCTTTTGGTGATAGCGCAGCTCACTGCGCACCATGCCCACCTCGCTCAAGTGGCTCTCGCAAGGGGTTTTGTTCAAATCCGCTTGCAACGCCTGATAGAGCGCTTCTTGATGGGTCTCCAAACCGCCGGCCAGCTTGGCCAGGGCTTCCTTGCGGAAGCCGTAACTCCGAGTCGCACCCGTGGCGTAGTACGCCCGCTGTCTTGCCACCAGTTCAGAAATCATAGGCTCTCTCCTTTTTCCACAGGCAAGTTTCACCAAAAAGTCTCCCAGAGTTTCGTCACCTCCAGTGACGAAAGAAATTCAAATCCATTTTTTCTGGCGGCACATACGTCAGAAAAAATACTGCTCAGTTCGGATAGGGCAACCATTGAGCAGCAATCGAGTCCTGTCCGAACTGCAAACTCCATGGAAGAAAGATAAAAGCCTGCTTCAAAAAAGCAGACTTTTATCTTTGCAACCTATTTCGGAAGGCGAAATTATTCTACCTCAGCATTGGCCTCAACGCTCGCATAGGAACGACCGTTGTACATACCACATGCAGGGCAGATACGGTGAGGCATACGGTATGCACCGCAGGAACACTTGACCAGGTTGGGAGCCACCAGCTTCCAGTTTGCACGCCGCTTATTCCGTCTTGCTTTCGATACTTTACCCTTAGGGACTGCCATGAAGACACCTCCTTATTCCACCTTTTCAGGCAATTCACTCTTGTTCTGTCGAATCTAACAGCTGCGCCAGCACTGCGAAACGGGGATCCGCCGCAGGCTTACACTGGCATGGACCTTCATTGAGATCCGCACCGCAAAGGGGACAGCGGCCTTTACAGTCTTCACTGCACAGATGTTTGGTATCCATTGCGAAGATGAACTCATCCGTCATCACTTCATCAACATCCAATTCCGACCCGGACAGCAGGATGATCTCATCATCCTCCTCGTTCTCCAGCTCGGTCGCCAGCAGACGCCGGACAGGTACGGACATCACCCGCTCATAAGGCTTCCCGCAGCTGTCACAGTGCAGGTGAAGGTTACTGGAGAGAGTGGCCTCCAATTCCAACATTCCCGCACGGTTACGAACCTCTCCCACCACCGTCACCGGCTCACAGATGGGATGGGCACCATAAAAGTCCAGGCTGGAGAGATCCAGTTCACAGGAAAAGGATTCTTTCGCACCGGGTACATGGATAATCTCTTTTAGATCTAGACGCATAGCACACCTCGCATAACGACACAAGTTGTATTTTACCCCAATATATTGTATCTGTCAATGACTTTTTACGGAGGATTGTCATATTCCTCATTTATTGTTATAATGGAGAGCGACATCTCCCCTGAATCCAAGGAGTCATCCCATCCATGAAAGAATTTACGGTCGGAAAAAACGACGCCAACCAGCGCTTAGACCGCTGGCTATCCAAAAACCTCCCCCTCCTCCCTGCTCCGCTGGCGCAGAAGTACATCCGTCTCAAGCGGGTGAAGCTCAACGGCAAGGGGGCGAAGCGGGACACCCGTTTGCAGGTGGGCGACCTGCTGCAATTATACATCAACGACGAGTTTTTTGAAATCCCTACGCCGGAAAATGCCTTCTTAAAATTGTTCAAGCCCAAGCTGGACATTTTATATGAGGACGAACATATCCTGCTGGTCAACAAAGCCCCCGGCATGGTGGTACATGGGGATGAGACGGAGCGCGTGAACACCCTTATCAACCACATCCAGGCGTACCTGTACCAGAAGAAGGAGTGGAACCCCTTTCGGGAGCACGCCTTCGCACCGGCGCTGTGCAACCGCATCGACCGGAACACCGGCGGCATCGTCATCGCCGCCAAGACCGCCGAGGCGCTGCGGGTGATGAACCAGAAGATTCGGGATCGGGAGCTGGTCAAGTTGTATCTGTGTGCCATTGTGGGGCAGATCCAGCCGCCGGATGGCACGCTGAAGGGGTATCTGTGGAAGGACGAGGCCAAGAAGCAGGTCTTTGTCAAGTCCCGTCCCGTGCCCGGCGCCCGGACGGCGGTGACCAAATATCGGACGCTGACCAGCGGACGGGGTCTGTCCCTGCTGGAATGCGACCTGATCACCGGCCGCACCCACCAAATCCGTGCCCAACTGGCTGCCGCCGGTCATCCCCTCCTGGGCGATGGCAAATACGGCAGCGAGAAGCTCAATCGCCGCTACGGGATGCGCCGCCAGGCCCTCTGGTCCTGGTCGTTGGAGTTCCGGTTCACCACCCCTGCTGGGGAGCTGGAATACCTCAACGGACAGCGCTTTCAGGTCAGCGCCGTGGATTTCGCGGCGGAATATTTTCCTGATTATCCCCTGGCGCAGGCGGCAGATTACACCTGGAACTGAAAGGAGTTCTTTATGAAGCGAAAACCCATTGCACTGTTACTGATCCTCTCCATGCTGCTGGCCTTGTCCCTGACCGGCTGCGGCAAGGACACCGCCCTGACGGTCTACGCCGAAGGCAATTTCATCCGTCAGGATCTCATCGACGCCTTCACGGAGGAGACGGGCATCGAGGTCAACTACATCATCGGCACCCGCTCTCCGGCAGAGACCAAGGCCAAGACCGATGATGCCAACAGCACCAAGACCGATTCCAGTGCGGACGAAGAAGTGGTGCTGCCGGAAGAATCCTCGGTGGACGTCCTGTCCGAAGTTCGGGCGTGGAAGGAGGAGGACACCCAGGCGCGGGCGGAAAGCTCGGAATCTGATGGCGCCGTCTGCGATTATGACGTGATCCTCACCGACCAGGACATCCTCTCCCAGCTGAAGGAGGAGGATTGCCTGATGGAGCTGGACACCCAGAAGGTGTCCAACTATGACAACATCGCCAAGAAATATCGCAAGCTCAACGGAGATGGCGCTCTGTACGGTATCCCCGCCCTGTGGGGCATCGCCGGCATCGTCTGGGACACCAAGCTGGTGGATACCCAAGTGAGCAGCTGGGACATTTTGTGGGATGAGACTTACAAGGGCAAGATCGTCATGCCCGCTACCGCGCGGGAATGTGCCGCTGTGGCGCTGAAGCGCCAGGGCAAGGACGTGAACACCACGGACAAAAAGGAGCTGGAGGACGCCTACAAGCTGCTGGATGAACAGAAGGATCTGGCTGCCGGATACACCAGCCGAGTGGCCTACACCATGATGACCAACCAATCCGCCGCCCTGGCTGTGGCTGACTCCGGTGCCGCCATTGACATGATGAGCAACAATGCAAACCTTGCCTTCGCCCTGCCTGACGAGGGCAGCTGGCGGGTGTGCTACTCCTATTGTGTCCCCGCTGGGACGGAGTGGCCGGAGGAAGCGCAGAAGTTCATCAACTATATGTGCTCCGCCAACAACCTGGCCAAGAACGCCGTGTACAGCAAATACTCCACCACCTCTGGAGAAGCGCTGAAGAAGATGAACCAGAGCTGGCACGACAATCCGCTGGCCTATCCGGACGAGACCATCCGCAAGCAGTCCCCCTTCCTCACCGGCCTGCCCGCTGAAACCGAGACCCTTCACGGCTCCCTGTTCGCCCAGCTCACCGGCGCGGACACAGCCGCAGACAACACCAACAACCCTCAGTCCTGATAGAAAGGAGCAGATCGACTATGACCATGGAACTAGGCTGCAAAGGACGGGCAGAGACCATCGTCACCTCGGAAAAGACCGCCAAGACCGCCGGTTCCGGCGCCCTGGACGTTTTCGCCACCCCCTTCATGGCGGCGCTGATGGAGGAGGCCGCCTGGACCTCCATCCAGCCCTATCTGGAGGACGGTCAGGGCAGTGTGGGCATCGCCCTGAACCTGACCCACGACGCCGCCACCCCCGTGGGGATGAAGGTGTGGGCGGAGAGCACCGTCACCGCCATTAACGGCCGGAAGGTGTCCTTCTCCATCACCGCCTATGACGAGACCGGCGTCATCGGCACCTGTGACCACCAGCGTGCCATCATCGACAACGAGAAGTTCTTCACCCGGTGCCAGAACAAACTCAACCACTGAAACTCCACCCATGACAAAACCGCCAGCACGATGCTGGCGGTTTTGAGGGTGTCGATAAAATCGACACCCTCTCTCAAAAATGCAAGCATTTTTTCGAAGATAGCAGCCTGGTGCATGCACTCACTGCGTTCGCACACTTACCAGTCTGAGAAGAGAAAAAACTGACGTACACGCCGCCAGTTTTTTCAGATTTGATTTTTTCCGTCCTCAGGAGGACGGAACTCTGCGAGGCTCCTGCATCAGTCAACAAAGCAATCTGCTTTTTTGACAATCTGAAAACCGCCAGCACGATGCTGGCGGTTTTTGCATTTTCCTGACTTCAGTTGAATTTGTAGATCTTCTGTGCGATGTGATACAGGCCAACGCTCAGCTTCCGTCCGCCTTTTCCGGGGAAAGTGCCGGCGATGGAGAGGGCACGGTAGTGGAGCTTCTTGTACATGGCCGGATCCTTGGCCTTCAAGTCCTTCCACAGCTTGTCCTTCTTCTCCAGATTCTCCGGTTCCTCGGACATGATGAGGAAGATGGAGCTAATCATCATCATCATAGACAGGTAGCGCAGCATATAGGTGCCCAGTTTCGGCTCAAAGCTGCGCAAGGTGTCATAGGAGTAGAAGTCCAGCATAATCCGAGTCACTCGGAGCTGTTGATCCACCCGCTTGATCATGACCTGCTCGTTAACACTCTGGTCGTCTCGGCCGATAAAGTAGCGGTACAGGTCTTCGTTCATGTAATAGATGGACTTCACCTGGGGCAGGGGCTGGTAGACGAAGATGTTGTCCACATAGAAGGTATGCTTGGGCAGCTCCAGGCCGCAGTCCCGCAGCATCTGGGTGCGGTAGATGACCGAGTGCATGAGCAGATATTCCGACGGCTTCCAGTGCCCTAAGTCCGCCCAGGTGAACACCTTCCCTTCCGGGAACACATCGGTGTAGCGTACCACCTTGCTGATGCCTTCGGCCACGTGCTCATAGACGTAGTTGCAGACCATCATATCCAGCGGCTCCTCCCCCTGGGACAGTTCCCGCAGCTTGGTCAGCACCCGCTGCAAGGCATCTTCGTTCAGCCAGTCGTCGGAGTCCACCACCTTGTAGTACATCCCCTGGGCGTTGCGCAGCCCCTGGTTGACCCCTTCGCCGTGGCCGCCGTTAGGCTGATGGATGGCGCGGACGATATTGGGGTAGCGCTGGGCATATTCATCTGCGATGGCGCCCGTTTCGTCCGCGGAGCCGTCATCCACCAGGATGATCTCCACCTGATCGCCGCCGGTCAGCAGAGTGTCCGCACAGTGGCGCATATAGGCTGCGGAATTATAGCAGGGCACCGCAAAAGTAATCAGTTTCATAGTTGTTACACGCTCCAAAAATCACGATATTACGCTTCACTAGCTTGCCCTATTTTAACACATCCACCAGATAAATAAAACCTTTTTGCAAAAAGCTTTGCCGTTTTTTAATCAAACCTTAACCGCCCCGTCCAGACAAAAAACAGGAGCGGACTCCCTTTGAGTCCGCTCCTGCAAATCTGTTTGATTGGGGTTGATATCCGGTCAAACGTCCTGATTAAGCCTTGATATACTTATCAACGATCTTCTGCAGGGTGCCGTCAGCCTTCAGTTCAGCCAGCGCCTTGTTGACTGCCTTGGTCAGGCCAGTGTTGTCCTTGGCGATGCAAGCTGCATAATTTTCGGTGACATATTCAGTGTCCAAAATCTTCAGACCCTTGTTGGCTGCCACATAGGACTTAGCGGGTTCGTTGTCGATGATGACAGCGTCCACCTGACCCTGGGTCAGAGCCATGACAGCGTCGCTGCCCTTGTTGTACTGGACAACGGAATCCTTGCCATAGTCATCGGTTGCATACTGGTCACCAGTAGTGGCCAGCTGGACACCGATCTTCTTGCCCTTCAGGTCGTCGGGCTTTGCGATGGTGGAGTCTTCCTTGACGATGATGACCTGAACACCAGTTGCATAGGGGTCGGAAAAGTCAACGTTCTTCTGACGGTCGGGATCAACGGTCATGCCAGCCAGACCCAGGTCAGCCTTGCCAGTGGAGACAGCGGTGATGATGGAGTCGAATTCCATATCCTCGATCTTCAGCTCCAGACCCATCTTGTCGGCGATGGCCTTGGCGATGTCAGCGTCAATGCCAATCACGTCATCCCCATCATAGTATTCATAGGGGGGGAACTGTGCGTTGGTGGCCATGGTCAGGGTGCCTTCGGTAGTCAGCTTGTAGCCTTCGTCAGCGCCTGCTTCAGAGGTAGCAGCGGAAGTGGTGGGTGCGGGTGCAGCGCTGCCGGTGGAGGAGGTGGTGGTGCTGCTGCCGCCGCCGCAAGCGGTCAGCATGGCAGTGCACATAGTCAGTGCCAGAATCAGTGCAGATACTTTTTTCATTTTCAGTAGCTCCTTTTGAATAATTATACGAATCAACCCTAATTATTCGGATTTAACTCCCATGATAACAGCTCTCGCCCGCAAAATCAAGGGGTTTCCTTTGGTGATTTTGCATAACTTCCCACGATTTTCCCTCAGTCCTTTGCGATAGAACGCATCCAACGGTTGGATTTTTCGTACCAGAACCCCAGAGGAACGGAGACAAAGGGGGCAATCATGCAGGCCCAATACAGTCCCATGAGGCCAAAGAAATGGTTAAACGTGACGGCCAGGATGAGCCGTGCCAGGATACAGTTGCAGAAGCTGCTGAAAAAGACAAACCAGGTGTTGCCCACCCCCACAGCCAGGCCATGGTAAATCATAAAGACCGCAAAGAACAGCTGCCCCAGGATGTCAATGCGGACATTGACGGCGGCATAATATTGCGTCTCCGGATCAGGGGTGAAGATGGCCACCAGGCCGGGAGCGGTCAGCTCTACGATGACCACCAGCACCACAGTGACACTCAAGGTGATGGCGATAGCACGATGAACCACCTTGCGAATCCGGTCATAATCCTTGGCGCCGGCGCACTGAGCCACAATGCCGCTGACGGCACTGTACATGGCGGCGCTGAACAGCTGTGCCAGCTGGGAGATCTTCATGGTGACGCTGCTGGCGGCGGAGACGTTGACATCATAGGAATTGACCAGAGTCGTGACCACGATCCAAGCGATGCTGACCACGCTCATCTGGACAGCACAGGGCAGCCCCACCTTGAATACGCCCTTCACCTTGTCCCTCTGCATCTTCAGTGCCTGGACGCACAAGCCGAACAGCTCCTTCTCCCGCCATAGATAGTAGACAGACAGGAGGGCGCTGACGATCTGGGCGATGACAGTAGCCCAAGCGGCACCGGCCACGCCCATGTTAAGACCGGCCATGAACACCAAGTCCAAGATGATATTCAAGATCACGCTGACCGCTACGCAGAGGAAGGGACGTTTGGAGTCCCCCACCGCTCGCAGAGCGGCACAGGCAGCGTTATAGACGGTGACAAAGAACATCCCCACGGCACAGATGCGCAAGTACTGCTGGGACTGTTCCAGCGCAGGCGCATCCATCCAGATCATGATCTGATTGGCCATCAGAAAGAGGAGGACGGAGACTCCCACCCCTATGAGTATTCCCAAGGTAAGCAGCGAGCCGGTGGTCTCCTGGCAGTCCTTTTTCTGTTTTGCGCCATAGTATTGGCCGATGAGTACGCCGCCGCCAATGGTGATACCGATGATAACTTGGGTGAGCAGGTTGATGACGGTGGAGCTGTTGCCAATGGCAGACTGGGCATAAGAGGAGCCGCCATAGTGACCGGCAATGATCATATCAGCAATGTTATAGGTCGCTTGCAGTACATTGGAGACCACAAAGGGGCCTGCGTAGCGCAGGAGCATACTGGTGATATTGCCTTGGGTGAGGTCGTTCTGACCGGACATTGGATCCGCTCCTTTCTCTCTGAAAATACGGGACATCGCCCCTCGGAAAAAGCCGCGTCCAGCATGGGACGCGGCTCATCCTGTCGGAAAACGGCAGTTCTATGGCCTCGCAACGCAAAGTCTCACAGAGTTCCGGCATCTTTGATGCCGGAAAAAAGTGCAATCTGAAAAAACTGGCGGCGTGTACGTCAGTTTTTTCTCTGCTCAGACTGGTAAGTTTGCGAGCGCAGCGAGTGCATACACCAGGCTGCAATCTTCGCCAAAATGCTTGCATTTTGGCGAAAGCTTACAGTTCGTCAATATCAATGATCGTGCCGTTCAGTTCTTCCCCACGCAGGTCAGTGCCCGCCAGGTACCAGCCGTTCTCATCCTTCTCCAAGGTGGTCTTTGCCCACCGGAAGGTGCTGGGTCGGTCGATGTCGGGCTGAATCTCGTAGGTGATGGGCTGACCGGGCTGCAGGCCGTGGCAGTGCCAGCCGAAGCTGCGCACTACATTCACCTGATCCTCGTTTGCGCTGTACCACAGGCTTCCTTTTTTCATGGTTCCTTCCCTCCTGCATTCTACCGCCCTCAGTCCTCTACGGGCGGCGGGCAGTGGATGTTCGCATTAAAATCATTCGATACTCCAATTATATGGGAAGGAGGAGAGGGGCTCAATAGTCACTTTCGCTAAAAGTCCCTGCCCTGTTTCAGTCACATTGTCCAATTTTCAGAGAGATTTACCGTTTTTTTCGTTTTTCTGCCGAGGATTGCAAGGGAATCCCCGTTCATCTGGCCGGAATCTTCTTCCGGATGTCCTCCAAACGGTTCAGCGCAGCGTTCAATGTCTCATCTTTTTTTGCAAAATGCAGCCGGATGAGGTGGTTCACCGGCTCCCGGAAAAAGCTGGAGCCAGGGACGGCGCCCACCCCCACTTCCCGTGCCAGCACTTCGCAGAATTCCAGGTCGCTGGCGTAGCCGAACTCAGAGATGTCCAACAGGACGTAGTAGGCGCCCTGGGGGTTGGTGTGGGAGATGCCGATGGCATCCAGGCCGTCCAGGAACAAATCTCTTTTGGCGGTGTACTTATCCTGGAGCCACTTGTAATAGTCGTCCCCAAACCGCAGGCCAGTGACCGCCGCCTCCTGGAGTGGGGCGGCGGCGCCTACGGTCAGGAAGTCGTGCACTTTTTTGGCCACATCAATGATATGAGGCGGGGCAATGATGTAACCCAAGCGCCAGCCGGTGATGGAGTAGGTCTTGGAGAGGGAGCTGCAAGAGAGGGTGCGCTCCCACATACCAGGGAGGGAGGCGAAATAGACGTGGCGGTTGGGCTCGTAGACAATGTGTTCGTACACTTCATCGGTTATAACGTAGGTGTCATATTGCTCCGCCAGGTCGGCAATGAGCTTCAGCTCGTCATAGGTGAACACCTTGCCGCAGGGGTTGGAGGGGTTGCACAAGATCAGCGCCTTGGGGTTCTGCTGGAAGGCTGCTTCCAGCTCGTCCACGTTAAAATGGAACTCTGGCGGGTGCAGAGGCACATAGATGGGCTCCGCACCGGAGAGGATGGTGTCCGCCCCATAGTTTTCGTAGAAGGGGGAGAACACGATGACCTTATCGCCAGGATTGGCCACGGTCATCATGGCCGCCATCATGGCCTCGGTGCTGCCGCAGGTGACCACGATCTCTCCGTTGGGGTCGATGGTGCGCCCCATGAGCTTAGACTGCTTGGCCGCCAGGGCTTCGCGGAAGTTCTGTGCGCCCCAGGTGATGGCGTACTGATGGAAGTCCTCGTGGGCTACTTCTGCCAGCCGGTCTAAGATGGCCTTAGGCGGCTCGAAGTCGGGAAAGCCCTGGGACAGGTTGATGGCGTTGTATTGGAGCGAGACTCGGGTCATCCGGCGGATGACGGAATCGGTAAAGGTCTTGGTACGTTCAGATAGCTGTTTCATCTTGTCCTCCTACCAGATAGGATTTTTTGTCGTTCAAAATATGGAGCGGGTCCAGGGCGTCCTTGATCTGATTCATAGCACGCAGGTTCTCCCAGTGGGTCTCCCGCAAAAAGTAGCGGCGCTTGCTGATGCCAATGCCGTGCTCGCCGGAGGCGATGCCGCCCAGTTCATAGGCTTTGTGGTACGCCTTGTCCATGTTTGCATGGAGCTCTTTCTGCCAGGTGGCCTCGTCCCGATGGCCACGCACCACGCACAGGTGGACGTTTCCATCTCCGGCGTGGCCGAAGCTGACCATGCGCATCCCGCTGGACTGCTCCAACTGGTTGATGTAGCCGATAAACTCCGCCGTCCGGTTGATGGGCACCACGATGTCCACTGGCTCCTGCTCGGACACCGCTTCCACCGCTTTGACCAGAGCGCCGCGCACCTTCCAAATATCCGCCGCCTGCTGAGGGTCGGTGAGGAAGATGTAATCCAAGGCGCCGCTGGAGAGAGCCAGGGCTTGGATGCGTTCTGCATTGGCGGCCACTTCCCCTTCCCTGCCGTCAAAGGTGAGCAGGATATAAGAACCCGCCTCCGGACAGGGATACCGAACGCCGGAAAAGTCCTCGCCCACTCTTACCACATTCCGTTCCATAAATTCCACTGCCGTGGGGTTGGCGTCCGCCCGCAAAATATTCAGGACGCTGCCGATGCCGGTCGTTAGGTCGGGATAGGGCACCAGGATACTCAGGCTGGTCTCTGGCTTGGGAATGACCTTCAGGATGCACTTGGTGATGACCGCCAGGGTGCCTTCCGAGCCGATGTATAGATGTTTTAGGGACAGGCCGCTGGCGTCCTTGACGTTCTTGCCGCCTACGGTCAGCACGGTGCCGTCCGCTGTGACCACTTCCAGCCCTCGGACGTAATCTCGGGTGACCCCATACTTCACCGCTCGCATCCCACCGGCGTTGGTGCTGATGTTGCCGCCGATGGAGGAGGCTTTCTCACCGGGGTCGGGTGGATAGAACAAATTGTGTTCCTCCACATAGGACTGCAAATCCTGTAACAGCAGACCCGGTTCCACGGTGATCGTCATAGTCTCCGTGTCCAGCTCCAAGATGCGATTCATCTGGGACAGATCCAAGATGATGCCTCCATCCACCGGCACGGTGGAGCCAACCAGGTTGGTGCCCGCCCCTCTGGGGGTGACGGGGATGCGGTTGGCATGGGCGTACTGCAAAAGTTTGCTGACCTCCTCCGTGCTCTTGGCAAAGACCAGAGCGGATGCCTCTCCCTTCCGTCTGCCCAGGGTGTCGCTCAAAAACTCCGGCGGGATGTGGTCAAAGACCAGGCGGCTCTCATCGGGGATGATCTCTCTCAATACCGTTCGTTCCATATCTTGCCCTCCAAAAACAGGCGTCCCCGCTGAATCATACCAATCCAGCGGGGAGCAGCTTGCGTGTATTATTTGCTTGCCAGCAGATCCTGATCCCAGCCGACCTTGATGAAGTAGCCGCCAAAGGTGTCGTTAAAGACTTTTTCCGTGGCGTCAGACTGGAATGCCTTGATCACCTTCTGGTACACGGCCACCTTGTCCTTGTCCTGCAAGTCCTCGGTGCGGGCAGCGATCAGGTTCCAATACTTTTCTTCGTCCAGGACGCTGTCCTTGTAGATGGCTTCCTCGGTCTTCAGGCCGAAGTCCAGGGCGTAGTTGCCGTTGACCACCGCTGCGGTCACATCGTCCAGGACAGAGGGGATGGTGTTGGCCTTCAGCTCCTTGATGGTGATCTTGGTGTTGTAGGTCTTGATGTCCTCCAGGGTGGGATTGAAGCCTGCATCCTCCTTCAGGGTGATGAGGCCGGCCGCTGCCAGAACCTTGATGGCACGGCCGCCGTTGGTCACGTCGTCGGGGATGGCCACTACATCGCCGTCCTTGATGTCAGAGATGGCCTTGACCTTGTGGGAATAGATGTTCAGGGGGATGATAAAGGTGTAGCCGATGGACTGGATCTTGTAGCCCTGCTGTTCCACCTCGTTATCCAGGTAGATCTGATGCTGGAAGGCGTTCAGGTCAATGTCGCCGCTGTTCAGGGCGTTGTTAGGGGTGGCGTAGTCGGAGAACTGGACGATCTCCAGGTCGATGCCCTCTGCTTTCAGGCTCTCCTGTGCCGGTTTCCACAGGTCTTCGTAGATGCTGCCCACCACGCCCAGCTTGACGGTGGTGGATTCGGCGGCGTTGCTGCTGCCTGCGCTGGAGTCACTGCTCTTGCCGCCGCAGGCAGTCAGGGACAGGGCGAAGGTGGCGGCGGACAGGGTGACTGCAATAAGTTTCTTGATATTCATAGGATATTTCTCCGATTTTTCTCTTATTTTTTGATTACAGGGTCAATGCCAGGTTAAAGTTTTCCAGCATGGTCTTACAGGAGGCGTCGAACTCCTGCTGTTCCTCCTCGGTGAGCTTCAATTCGATGATGTCCGCCACACCGTTCCGGTTGAGCACCGCCGGAACGCTGGCGTACACGCCGTGCTGGCCGTACTGGCCGTCCAGGTAGACGGAGACAGGCAGGACGCGGTTTTCGTCCCCGAACACCGCTCGGATGACCTCAGCGATGGATGCGCCGATGCCGAACTCGGTGGAGCCTTTGCCTCCCAAGATGATCCAGCCGCCCTTCTTGCCTTCCGCCGCCAGGGCATCCAGATCCAGCTTGCCATAAGTGTCCGGCCGCTCCTCCATGAGTTGGGACAAGGGCTTGCCTGCGATGGTGACGATGGACCAGGGCACCATCTGGCTCTCGCCGTGCTCGCCCAGTGCGTAGGCGTACACGGATTTCTGATCCACCCCAACGGCCTGGGCGATGGCCCGTCTCAGGCGGGCGGAGTCCAGGGTGGTGCTGGTGGAGAAGACTTTTTCGGGCGGCCAATCCAGCACATGCTGGATGTAGTGAGCGATGACGTCCGCCGGATTGGAGATGCTCAGGATGATGCCGGAGAAGCCAGAGGTCTTGATCTTGGCGGTCACATCCTTCAGGACTTCAATGGTCTGGCGCAGGGTGTCCATGCGGGTCTGTCCTTTGCTCATATCCGGCAGGGGGCCTGCGGCCACGATGAGCAGCTGGGCGTCCTTGGCATCGGAGTAGTCCCCTGCCCGAACGATGGCGCCCTTGCGCAGGTAGAGGGTGGAGTCGTACAGGTCTAACGCCTGGGCTTCCGCCTTCTTCTGGTCGATGTCGATGTAGACAATCTCCTCTACCAGTCCCTGGGAGAGCAGGGCGTAGCCTGCGTGGGAACCCACATGGCCAGCGCCAACGATGATAATTTTCCGTTTCAATACTTCCATTTGGTACTCCCTTCTCAGTGCTTGTTCTTCTTGACAACCAGGTTGCCGACAAGCTGGATGATGCTGACGATGATAAAGACCACGATGACGGTGACCCAAGTCACATCGGTCATGTTCCGGTCATGGCCATACTGAATGGCGAAGTTGCCCAGGCCGCCGGAACCGACCGCGCCGGCCATGGCGGTCAGACCCACCAGGCTGATGGCGGTGATGGTGGTACCCCGCGCAATGGCGGAGACGCTCTCCCGCAGGTACACTCGGAAGATGATCTCCAGCGGGCTGGAACCCATGGACAGGACGGCTTCGATGAGGCCATGGTCGATCTCGTCCAGCGCACCCTCCACCTGACGGGAGAAGAAGGGCACGGTGCCCATGATGAGGGGGACGATGGCGCCGGGGACGTTGATGGCGGTGCCCATGATGGCACGGGAGAGGGGGATGACCCAGGTGAGCAGGATGATAAAGGGGATGGAGCGGAAGAAGTTCACGAACTTATCCAGCACCTGATAGACCACTTTTTGCTCTAGGATGCCGCCGGGCTTGGTGACGGTGAGGACGATGCCCAGGAACAAGCCCAAGACAAAGGCGATGCCGCCCGACCAGCCCACCATGATGAGGGTATCTCCGATAGCCTGGTAAAAGTCAGGCAGTCTGTCCATCACATTGGGCATGATGCTTGTCAAAAATTCCGTCATTGCCGAATCACCTCCACACCGACATTTTTCTCTTTCAAATATGTGAGCGCTGCGTCAATCTGCCCGCTGTCGCCGCTGAAGATGGCGACCGTTCCGCCGATGGGCGCATTCTGGACGATCTCTACATCGGCGAAGATGATATTTAAGGTAATCCCAAACTTTTGGGTGATGAGCGAGATCAGTGGCTCCGATGGGTTCCGCTCCACATAGGACAAGCGGACAATCCGCTCGCCCGGCTTCAAGGCCACCACTGGGGAATCGTCTGCGATCAGCTCCTCGATCTTTTGCAGGTTGGAGGTGGTCTTGATGAAGTCCCTTGTGATCGGCTCCTTGGGGGTAGCGAACACGGAGAACACCGTTCCCTCCTCCACCACCTTGCCGTGATCCATGACTGCAACTCGGTTGCAGATTTCCTTCACCACCGCCATCTCATGGGTGATGACCACGATGGTGATGCCCAAGGTCTGGTTCAGGTGGTGGAGCAGGCGCAGAATGGCTTTGGTGGTCTGAGGGTCTAAGGCCGAGGTGGCTTCATCACAGAGCAAAATCTTGGGGTCGTTGGCCAAGGCTCGTGCGATGGCCACCCGCTGTTTTTGACCGCCGGAGAGCTGGCTGGGGTAGGCGTTCTCCTTGTCGGCGATGCCCACCAGCTCCAACAGGCTGTGGACTTTTTCCCGAATCTCCTCCTTGCTCAGCCCGCTGCCCCGAAGGGGGTAGGCCACATTGCCGAAGATGGTGCGGGAGGGCATGAGGTTGAAGTGCTGAAAGATCATGCCGATCTTTTTCCGCGCCTGACGTAGTTCCTTGGCGGACATTCGGGTTAGCTCCTGCCCGTCTACCTCCACGCTGCCGGAGGTGGGGCGCTCCAACAAGTTGATACAGCGCACCAGGGTGGATTTCCCAGCCCCAGAGAACCCGATGATGCCGAAAATATCGCCATCCTGGATGGTCAGGTTTACATTGTCCACTGCGTGGACTTGCTTTGTTTTATCCGAACCAGCAAACACTTTGCTGACGTGCTGCAATACGATCATAGGGTCTCTCCCTCCTTCGTGGGGCTATTATAGACCTAGATCTCGCCTGCTGTCCAATATCACATGAATATAGTAGGCAATAGATTCAATCTATAACTAAGCAATCTGTACACGATGGTAAAACAGCTGTCCTCAGGTCTGCCCTGCCCGCTGGGCTTGCAGCAGATATTCCTCCACTTCTTTGATATAACGTGCGCCGATCTCGCTCAAAATGGAACTTTTTTTGGTGATATAGCCAATCTCCATCACGCTGTTCTCCTCCACCGAGTCCGCCTCAAAGGGTACTGCCAGGTAGTCGCTGCCGTTGAGTTCCTCGCAGATGATGCCGGAACAGAGGGTGTAGCCGTTGAGTCCCACCATCAGGTTCAGCATGGTGGCACGATCGCAGGCTTTGATGGTGCGGGTGTATTCGTTGGTACTCAAGATCTCCTCTGCGAAGTAGAAGGAAGCAGCTTCCCCCTGCTCAAAGGACAAGCAGGGATAGTCCTTGAGCTGCTGGAAGCGGATGGATTTCTCTTTGGCCAGGGGATGCCCCGACCACAGGTAAACATAGGCTTGGCAGTCGATCAAATGATGGAATTCCAGCCGGTTTGCCCGCAGCAATTTCTGAATGGCGGAGCGGTTAAAGTCGCTGAGGTAGAGAATCCCCACCTCACTGCGCAGGTTGGCCACATCGGCGATGACATCACGGGTCTTGGTCTCTCGAATGGCGAATTCGTACTGGGACATATCAAAGCCCTTCACCAGTTCCACAAAGGCTTTCACGGCGAAGGAATAGTGCTGGGTGGAGACACCGAACTTCTTTTTCAAGTTTTTCCCGTCCCCGTACTTCTCCAGCAGCTCCTCGTACTGGCTGTAAACCTGCCGAGCGTAGAGCAAAAACTCCGCCCCGTCCTGGGTCAGCGTCACCCCCCGTCCGCTGCGGTGGAAGATGGTGATGCCCAGCTCCTTTTCCAGCTCCTGCATGGCGCTGGTCAGGGAGGGCTGGGCGATATAGAGGAATTCCGCAGCCTTGTTCAGGGAACCTTTCTCTGCGATGGTGATGGCATAATGCAACTGTTGTAACGTCATCTTTCCTTTTCCTTTCCCTCTGTCTCCAAAGGAACAGGCCGAGAGGGAACCTGCCGGTTCCCTCTCTCCCCCGTCCTATCAACATATCATTTTCGTATGTTTCAGTGTATCATCTCTCCCCCTCCCCTGTCAAGAAAACAGCTCTCAACCATCCGATTGGGGGCTGTGCTGTACCTTATTGCGCCGCTGTGCCGGTCACAGTATACCAGTTTTGTGCCTGATGCCCCTCTCTCTTTGGGGCTCATTTCCCCAGATTTCATGGGCTTTCGCTGGCAACGGCCGTGAAAAGACGCTGGATCTTCCCGCAAGAAGCTCCAGCGTCTGCTCATTGTTTGCCCCGTTTCAGGATGCGCTCTAAGGTGGGGATGTCCAGCAGGTTCACGGTCTGGAACTGCCCCTGATAGAACACCGCCCAGTTGTTGAAGACACAGGGCAGAGCTTTGGCCTGTTCCAGCGTCTCCACGGGATGGAAGGTCACGGGAAAGCCTTTTTCTTGGCAGTGCTCCCGCACCAGCTCCACCCGCTGTAGGATAAAGGGACACTGCATATCATAGTAGATGGTCAGCTCCTGTTTCGGAATGGCCTGGGCTTTGGCGGAGGGAGTAAAGCGGGGCGTGGTGCCGTCCAAGGAGAGGGACAGCAGCTCGTAGCCATCTTTTGTGGCGTCCACGGTCTGGAAGCCGAATTTCTGTACAAACGCCTGGCTGGTCAGCCACGCCTTCTGTTTCTTCGCCCCCAGCAGACACACGCCGGACTTGCCCTGGGCTTTGGCGTCCGCCAGGCAGTATTCCAGCAACGCTCTGCCGTACCCGTGCTTTTTGCACTTGCCATCCACCCACAGACAATAGATATAGAGGTAGTTCTCCCCCTCCACCGGCACCCACGCCGTCTCCAAAGGGGCGTACTCGATCATGACGCAGCACTTCTGGTTCAGCTTCCGGAACACATGTCCCTCTTTCAGCCGCTCCGCCAGCCACTGACGTTTTGCCTCCACGCCGGGGTGCTTTTTTCGGGTGCGGATGATGCAGCACAGGTGTTCGTCTGCCAGATTTTCTGGGGTCAGGTTGATAAATTCCACATTTTGCTCCATTTCTTCTCCTCTCCCGTTCTATTCCACAATATGCATTCTATGATATATATCATAGAATGTCTTTCCTCCCCTGTCAATCACTCCGCTCCTCCCAGTTGACAGCTTCCACCGCTGCCACTATAATACTTTCGTTCAAATCCAATCCAGTTGTCCTCGGACAGCTGTTTCAAACCGCCTTTGTTAGGTGTTGCTAACCAATATATCTGCCAAAAGGAGAGAGCCAGATGACGATCACACATCTTTTCTGCTTGCTGGCCTGTGCCGGACATTTGGTGCTCTGGCGCTGCGACCGGAACTTGACCTACCTGGCCGGCGGACGCTTTGATTTCCGCTGTTTGCAGGACAACGACCGCCTCTCTGCCGTCCTGGGCGGGACGCCGTTGAAGCAGCTATGGGTGCGACAATGGCTGGGGTGTTCGCTCTGACGGCGGCGTTTTCGGGATATCTGGCGCTGTGCCAATGGATGGGCAGTTTTCCAAGCTGTGGGCTGGGCTGATGCTGGCAGGGTGTGTGCTGTTCTTCCTGCCTGGCGTGGCACATCATGTGTTCTGCGGGGCGTTAGAGTGGTTTTACCTGCGGCTGGATCGGATAGAGGAGGCACGAGAGGTCGTCGTGTTTTTTTCAAAGGCACCTCTGCCGCCATATTCCTCTGATATTTGGGTTTGCTGGTCTTTGTGCTGTCCCTGCTCGTGGCCGTGGCCAGCGGTACCACCAGCTTGCCCCGCTGAACCTGTCTGTGCAGCACGCTGCCCCTATTTTTACTGCTGTCCCCCTTGCGCATTGTGGGTACGATGAACCTGGTCAGCGGGGCAATGTTTTTGGGGCTATTTGTTTTGATCTGAGGTGCGGAATATCGAAACGCCATTCAACCCCAAGGCAGCGGGGACGCTGTTCAAGATTTGCGGCGGGCGGCGGAAGATGCCGCTCGTGTGGGTGGCGTTTGACGAGCTGATATGACTGCTATCTGGACAGAAAACTTCCAACGGCTTCCTTTTAAGTATTGAAATTTTTGCGTTCTTCCTGTAACATAAATAAGTGCATTGTGTCGACAGCGATGGTGGCACATCCCTGCCCCTCGTTCTGTTGTCGATGCGCGATCAATCTGATGGAGGTGCAGCATGGGTATTTTAAAAAAGTCTGTCGGCGGGTCGGATCAATCCCCTCCTGCCTCTATCAAACACGCAGCAGCCCAGCAGCCAAAACCCCAGATGCGGGAAAGCAGACCTTACCTGGTGCGGAACCCGCCGCCACCCCTCCTGATCCCACGGCAAAAACGAGCCTATCGGGTAATCCCGAACCGCACGGACCACACCAGAGAAGTGGTTCGAAGCTACGATATCCAAGCGCTCCAAGCGGAAGTGGCGTACCTCAACCGTGTCATCTCCCGCGCCTGTGAGCTGGCTCATGTGGTACCGGCGCTGTCGCTGGATCTGTCCCAGTTCGTCTACAGCACATCCCGCAACGGAACCCATTATACCTGGTTCCCCTACACACCGTTTGGACAGGTGTCCCGTTATCCGCTGATGCTGCACTACCAGACGAAAGCACAGTGTCCTGCTCCGTTCTCCGAAAGTGAGGAGTATCAGGCGTGGCTGGACTTTTTAGCCACAGGCGGTACGGCGAAAGCGTGGGAAGCCCTATATGGAACTGCGACAGGCATCCAACCGCTCCTGCCTGATACGGCTTTTGGCAAGATCTATTATTTAAAGAGCGGCCTGATCGGAAGAGCTCGTCTGGTTTTCTGGCGCGACCAGATGGAGTACATCCTGTGTTTGGAGCCGCTATTCAAGTGGCAGACGCAGCACAGGCTGGTTTTGCGGAAGTTCATACGCCGTGATCCGGAGGGCAATGAGATCGTCCTGTTTGAGACGTAATCGGCACGTTGAGAGGAAAAAGGCCGCTCGGTGCGAGCGGTCTTTTTCTTGGTGCGGTGCTGTCACATGGACTCTATGTCCATCTCCCTCCACCGTTTGTCCAACGCCGTGCCTCGCATGAGCGCTTCCGCATTCTCATAGAATTCAGCATCGCCGTCCGGACAAGTGCAGATAAACGGTCGATGGTTTCTCCACGAAATATTGTACATCGTTCCGTCTAAATAGAATACAATATCAAGATGCAGATGCATCGCTTCCTCCAGCTCTTGCAGATGCTCCAGCTTTCTGCCTTTCAAAGCTCATCGCCTCCTTGTCTTCGTTGCCTTACTCTGACAGTTCTTCTATGGCTTCGATTTCATTTTCCATCAAGCCATAGTAAGCGCCCGCTGCGCCTGTATCTATGTCAATCTCGGCAATCTCTGGTTCGTTGTCGGCCGCGCGGGTGTAGCCAACGCACACGCCGCGCATCGGTGGGCTTCCGTCTCGGAAGGTAATACGCACTTGCTTGCCGAGTAGTGCTTCGCATCGTTCTTCTAAACCCATATTGTTATTCCCTTTCGTAATAAGCAGATTTACACCATCTTGACAGCTTTCTTTTGCTCTGCGTTCGCCCAAGAAACGTGACCCACCCCAATGTGAAAAACGCCCGATTCCAACCAGAATCAGGCGTTTTTTGTGGAGCTACTGGCCGGATTTGAACCGGCGACCTGCTGATTACGAAAACTACGCATTATGTTTTGTGTGCGTTCGCAGAGCGGAGGAATGCGTTGCGCCGCAACAGTTTTCGGTGTTTTATCGTTTTGTGCGCATGCGCACGATTCGCCGCGTTTTCACCACGATAAACGTTAAATAAACGTTAGAATAAAGCGCCCGGGGTGGATACCCCAGGCTTTTGCTGTCTATCACATCATTTTCAAGAGCGCCTCCCGCGACATCTCCCCACAACTATTTCATCCCATGCAAAACGTACCAAAATAAC